>Ga0315912_10001903_pt1 | contig 23698 bp, 7 predicted proteins | sample VfabasoilMG_FD_204469 | JGI IMG/M metagenome (GOLD analysis project Ga0315912, IMG submission 204469) | Garden soil microbial communities collected in Santa Monica, California, United States - V. faba soil | ecosystem: Environmental > Terrestrial > Soil > Garden | place: USA: California... | reverse complement strand
GCCAGAACTGCACTTTGATGAGCGATTTGGGCTCATTGTCGACGCAGAGCATCTACATCGACAAAACCAGCGACTGTCTCGGCTCTTGCGAGACGCACGACTACGGATCTCGGGCGCCAGCTGGTCAGCGGCGTTCCAAAGTCGTTTTTCGATGTCTGCGGTGAGTGTCACGGTAAGAATGCTCCACGGCCCGTTCGCTCCACGCCCGGGCCCACGAGGCCCCCGAGCGCGCGCAAAACCTACTGCCGAGTTTTACACTCTTACCAGAACGGCGGTGGGTTGGGGATAGTTGGTGAACATGGGCGGACATTGTCGGGCCCAGCCAAGTCCGGCTCAACTCGGCACTTCGTCCGGCACCGCCGCCAACGCCTCCAAAGCCAATTCCTGAAGCTGATCGGTGTCCGCCTGGATCAACAAGGCGCACGCCTGATCCATATCGCCCGCCCAGCGTCGAACGGCGTGCCTCAGCTTGGACAATTGAGACTGGGCCGCGTCCGCGCGGGAGTGCGCATCTTGAAGTTCGGTGGCTAGGTCGCGGTTCTCCGCCCGGAGCATGTCAACCTGTTCCTGCAGCTCGTCGTACTCTTCCCAGCTTGGCCGGTCCTCCTGAGGCACCGTGCGGTCAGTTGGAGACAACGCGCGCCCCGTCTCCTGCACTTCACGGGCAAGAGCATCTACCTCCCCCGGATCGAAAAGGCGGGTTCCGCGAGCCGAAATCTTGGGATGTAGTTTCGATCCTTCCAATCGACGCACGGTGGCGACGCTGCGACCCAACCTCTCAGCAACTTCAGCGCGAGGTAGAGCCAGCCTTCCCACGTCCGCACGTAGGTGATGTCTGTCGCCCACAACCGATTCGGAACACTCGTTGTGAAACCTCGGTCGAGCTTGTTGGGCTCGCATGGGTCGACAGTCACGGCACCAGGTGGATGGCGCCACTTCTTCTTCATTTCTCCCACTAGACCGCGTTCTTTCATCAGTCGAGCAATACGTCGGCGCCCCACAAGCTCACCGCTTTCCCTTCTCCATAGACACCATTCTCTCCTTTCGGGGGGTGTCCACCAGACCGGACAAGGTCAAGTCGAACGAGAAGCACGAGGAAAGCCGCCCGACGAAGTGCTCGCGCTGCGGCGTGAACAATCGAAACCACTCTTGCTCGCGATCCAGAACTGGGCGCTTGGAGCTGAAGCCTTGCCCGAAAGCAACCTCGGCAAAGCCATTGCGTACATGGCCAAGCTGTGGAACGGCCTGCACGTATTTGTCGACCACCCCGAGGTCGACATCGACGACAATGCCACCGAGCGAGCGCTCAGAGGCATCGTGCTGGGCCGCAAGAACCACTACGGCTCGCGCTCAGTGCGCGGCACCGAAGTTGCAGCGCTTTTCTACACCCTGATCGAGAGCGCCAAGCTCGCCGGAGTCGGTCCGCACACGTACTTGCATGCCGCGATCAACGCTGCGCTGCGTGGCGTCGAGATCCCGCTGCCGCACGAAATGCGCTGAACGACCCCTCCCGACGCTCAATCTTGAGCGTGATTCAAGACGGTGTCGGGCGAGCAGTTACGAACGGCATCAGCCTCCATCTGATCTTCGCGCCACAGATAAGCGACTCTCCACCAGGCGCGGTTTGGTTGTTTTTCGAGCAAGCGCGTTTCGATCCGCTTGCCATCGCGCAGAAACTTTTTGTAGCGACGTCAGTTTGGAAACCTCGCCAAAGTCACACGATCGCAATGCGGCGCTCGTGTGGGATGTCAGTTATGGAAAAACAACATCCACGTCCCGGGGATCCTATCAACACTAGGTGCTTGTATGAAGTACGTCCGACAGTCTACCCGCAACGGGTTGAATAGCACCACAAGGAAATTTGCCATTCTGGTAGCTAGCCAAAACGGCGCGAAGCCAACCATCCTCCACTCCCGCAATGAGCGCCAAGGCGATGAGCTCCAGGTCGTCTGACACACAGGCTGCCAGGTCACTATCCTCGTAGGCTTCGTAGATCGTTCGAAATGCGAACTCTCTCAATTTATCAAGCTTCGCCTTCAGATCACCGCCAGGATTCTTCGCTTCTACCAGTCTATCAAGTCTGACCCATTCGCTGTCAAAGGCAGCTTCGTCTCGTCGGTCCAGAGCAGCCTCCAACGTGCCACTCAAGAATGCCGGGGCGCTCACCCGCTCGAAGCTGATCAGTCGGCGGACGGCGCCGAGCACTACCTCATCATCGTTGACCATTTTGTCTCAACCATTCCTCAATCAAGTCGACGGCCTCACGCGGAGTCACGCCCTCACCCAGCACATGCGTCCCGTTGGGAGAGCGTACATCCACCCGGATGTCGTCCAAATCACTGTAGGCTCTCCGGTAGGCGTCGAATAGCTCGTCATCGGTGCCTGGAAAGTCACCTTGACGCTTACCCACGTGTGGTCTTTCCGCCTCGTGCAACCGCCAATGTTCACGGCCTGGGTCTCCCCTCGGATGAATGGTGGGTCGTGTCTTGTCAGAACGTCCTATCTCAAACGGTCGCCCCTGGGATTTTCGGACTGCGGGAACGTGATGTCCGGACGGACCTACGTCCATTCGAGGTATTGGTACTCCGGTGTCGAACGGCAACTCCAACTGCTGCCATCCCGCAGGCGGTTTCTCCGGGAAATCGAATGAAAGCTGTTCCCAGTCTCCGCTGGCACTCGTAGGTCTGGGGTTGGTGAACCACGAGCGCTCCGCCTTCGCCAACGCTCGGGCTTCCGCGAGCTCGGCACGCAGACTGCGTTCGATGTCATCCACGGAACCAATGGGGCCACTCGGGGCCCTGGGTCGAGCACCTGGGCCAACGCGCGGCCCACCGCGCAGCATGCTCCTAATCTGCCAGGCGGCGAGCCCGAGCTCGGCAATGGCCACGCCGTGTTGCGTGAGGTTCCGCACCGTTTCGATGCGGTCGAGGGCGACATCAGCTTCTGCTTCCTCGAGCGACTGGTACTCCTTGACGACATGGCAATACATGCAGCCGGAGCCGTACTCCGCGAGCCGCGCGAGCTTGTGATACCCTTGGAGCTGCAGCTCGCGCGGCTGCACCCGCCCGATCCGAAGCGGGTAGAGACCTGCATTCTCACTGCCCGATTCTGTCTCTTGGGTAACGCGCTTTTGCTGCGCCTCCTGTTGTGCCTCGACAACGGCAGGCGTGGTGGGAACCAACTCTTTGGTCGTCGCCTTCTGCGCGTCGCTGGCGTCGATGGCGTAGGCACCGCGCTGGTTGACCATGTCGCGGTACTTCTGCGCCTGGAGCTCGAAGACGTTGTCCTTTGGACCCGCCGTCTTTCCCTCGAGCATCGCTTGCGTGTACTCGTCAGACATCATCTGATCGAGACTGCACCCCGTGTACTTATCGGCCTCGGAGCACTTGCCCGTTGGATCCGTAAAGAACACCGGGTTGTGCGCGGCGTACATGTACCGATGCAAGCTCGCGGGGATCGCTCGATCGCCCAGGTACGAATCTTGGCTCAGGAATCGACCAGTATCGGGGTCGTAGTAGCGTGACTTGGCGTAGTAGAGCCCCGTCTCCGTATCGTACTCGTGGCCGGTAAATAGCTTCCTATTTCGAGCAGCCAAGATGGGCGCCATGTCGCGCGGCCGACCCCACGCATCGACCATGTACTCCGAGGCAGTTGCTCCGTTCTGATCGGTAATGTGCGTGGTCGTTCCGAGAGCGTCTTGATGATAGTAGCTGGGTAGCGTTTGGCCGACGGTTGCATCCTGCGAAGCGAGTGCTCGATCGTCGTAGTGGTAGCGCACCTGAAGGTCGCCCAGGTCGCTTCGCTCTTCAAGTACCGCCGAACCGTCGTAGTAGTAATCGACGTCGCCCCGCGACGTTTGCCGCGCACGGACACGCAACCCATTGGAGTCGTAGTCATACTGCCCTTGAACCGTGGGAGGAGATGGCCCCACTTGGTGGCGCACAGCGCGCAGTTGATTGCGCGCGTCGAACGCAAAGGTCGTCGTCTGCAGGTCGTCACCGTCGTCCTTGACCTTGCCCACGGTATTCCCGTTGTCGTCGTACTGGTAATCGACCGCGTAGCCCCCTGATGCGATCGATTCGACCACTCGTTCCAGGTGATTTCCGGACGAGTACTCGTATGTCTTGACCGAGTCCGTAGTTGGCGGAGCGGTGAGAGTCTGGATCGTTTCGACTTTTCGGTTGTAGCCCTCGAAATCGAAGGTGGTGCGGACAGGAGTCGAGCCATCCGCCGAGGCAAAGGTGCTCGTGCGCAGACGATCGATCGCGTCGTAGCCGAAGTCCGTTACGTACAGCGCAGCACCTCGACGCTCGCGTTGAACGGTGCGATTCCCATTGAGGTCGTAGTCGTACTCGACGGCAACCAGCTGATCTCCTCCGCTCGTCTCGATGCGGTCTACGCGTCTTGCCGAGTTGTAGTGGTACTGAGTGCTCACCCCCGTCGGGTACGCAACTGCTCGAATACGCCCGTCCGCGTGGTACGAATACGCGGTCTCCGTATCCCCACCTGCCCGCGTAACGGCCAAACGATTGCGCTCGTCGTACTGGTAGGAGGTCGTACTCTCGAGTCCTCCGTCGGTCGTCTCGACGGACTGACGCATCCCATCCGGGTAGTAGGAATAACCAAACTCGACGGTAGTCGAACCGTTCGTCCGCGTCATGCTTTCCGGCCGCAACCACAGGACGTCATCTTGCCGGACCGTTTGATCGGTGACGCCATCCTTCGTCTCGGTCACCGTCACGCGACCTAGATCGTCCTCGTAATTCCAGGAGATGGACTGAAACTCGTAGAGTTCGCCGGTAGGTGTGGGGTAACTCGCCGTCGTTCGCCGCCCAAGGTGGTCGTGTTGGTAGCGGGTCGTATTGCCATTTGCATCGACCACGAGGTCCGCATTCCCGAAAACGTCGTGCTCATCGAAGGTCGTAGTGACGTAGGACCCACCGGGAGAACGCTCCGTTCTCGACACGACGTTGTTGAACTCGTCGTACCCAAATAGCGTGGTCACCCCACCGGAAACGCCCGGAATGGTCTGACTGATCAGATTGTCGCGTGCGTCGTACTGATCGTATGTCACCTCCACCAGCGTGCGATCACGTATCCGAACGACGCGCCCCAAGAGATCGTGAGTGAAGCGGCTAGCTTGACCAGTCCCTTGGTCTTTGGGCAGCGTGACGGAGACCTGGTTGCCGAGCACGTCGTATGCCCAGCTGGTGACCTCCCCGACCGGCACGGTCTTGGTCAGGGGGCGATCGGAATCATCGTAGGTCCAACGTGTGACGAAGGCCGAGTCGTTCTGGTCTTGCGGTGCCTTTAACAGACGTAGATTGCCGTTCTGATCGTACGCTCGGAGTTCGACGCCCGACGGTCCGGTCGTCGTAGCGGGGTAGCCCGTACGAACCAGCCTCCTGCGCAGGTCGTACTCCTGCACCGTCACCGCACCCAGGTCGGCATCCGTGGATTCGATCACCAGATCGGCCGCATTGTACCTGAAAGTAGCTGTGACCTGGCCGCCGCCAGCGCCGTTGCCTAGGCGGCTCGTCACTACACGCTGAAAGTCATCGAACTCATTGGTCGTGCGGGGCGTGACCCCTTGTCGCGTTCTGCCTTCCGACCAAAGGACTTGTCCAATGTTATTGGTGCGAGCGCGAGCCTCGACGAAGCTTCCGCTTTCGTCGGCGGTGTCCTGGGTTTCGCCACCGAAACTGAAAGTGGCGGTCTTCGTCCGTTCGTCGGGTGAATAGGCGTAGGTACGCGTGTAAGACGCACCATTTCTCGAACGGGTCTCGGAGGCCGCGCGACCCATGTCGTCGAACGCGAACGTCTCCACCAGGTCGCCGCTACTAGATAACGTGGTGCGCGTGTGGATCTCACCTCGCTCGTCGTAGTCCGTGATCAGAGTGATTCCATTGGCAACGACTCGTGTCGGATGGCCCATCCCGTCGTAGGCCTGCACCTCGGTCGTCCGCTGGATGGATCCACCACCAATCGGATTGCTAGCACCGACTGCCTCGGTGGTGACCTCGGGGCGATCTTCTTCATCGAACGTGACGGTGGTGACTTTGCCTCGAGCGTCGACGATTCGGCCCGCATTGCCGTTGGCGTCGTAGCTCGCCTCAGGATAGCAAAGTGTCGCACCGCACGCCCCAGACCGGCCCTCCTGAAGGTCCACGCTTCGGTCCGAGTATTGAAGTACTAGTCCGCGGCTATTTCGTTCCCATGCTTCTTCCTGACCTCGGGGATCTCGCTTGCGGATGATGTTTCCCGCGCCATCATAGCGATAGGTCACGTCACTGCCTTGAGGGTTAATGCCAGAGGCATCTCCTGCAACTTCCGGATGGTGAACGGCGGCCGGTATGCTCTCGGCAGTGAGTCGACCCCAAGAATCGTACGTTCTGTGAATGTGCGCCGCCTGTGCATTAGGGGCGGACGTCAAGCCCTTGTTAGGCAACACATCGTTGGGCCATGACCACTCGTCAACGACGTTGCCGTTGCCATCTCTTTGGTACCGAACCAAGAACCCGCTGGATTCCGAACACCCTTTCCCGGCGCGCAAAATCCCGGAAAGTTGATCGTTTACGTCGTAGTCGTTGAACGTGCACTGACCCTCCGCGTCCTGAACCTGCGTAACGTTCCCTCTTGGATCGTAGAAGGTCTGGGTTTCAGCACTATTGCCCCCCGCAACGCGAGTGACGGCCACTACCCGATCCAATGCGTCGAAGTCGGTGTAGGTGATGCCAGAAGGATCGGTATCGGACCTTCCGTAGGTCCCTCGCGCGCCGTGGGGAGTGAGATCATGTTCGGAATCGACACTACCACAGTTGGTGATCGAACACGTCTGCGCTTCCGAGGTCAATCGACCCAGAGGATCGAACGTGCGGGTCGTTACGTGATGATTGTAGTCTTCTTCTTCCCAGATGTTACCGAAGACGTCGATGGATGTTATCGACTTGGTATCTCCCGTTCGGTTGGTCGTCGACGTTCGCCGGCCCAAACCATCGTAGGTGTGCGTCGTGTCGACCCCTTTCCAGTCGGACTCGCTGAGCACATTTCCAGCGGCGTCGTAGGTGTACGTTCTCGCCCCTCCTCCATCACTGGCCTGCCGCGTGACCCGTTCAACCTGACCACGGCCAGTGTAGACAAAGCTTAGGACCAGGCCGTTTCGGTTGCTCTCGGTTCGCTTCTCACGACCGACGTAAGTCGCCTCCAAGATCCGGGCGTGGTGTGCTCCCGCGACCCCGGGCTCAGCACCAGTCGGTAGGTAGGTGAGGGTGACTCGGCCGTTCTCGTCATAGACGTATTCGGTCCGGTGGTCGTTCGCGTCCGTTTGGAACCTGATCTCACCACGCGCGTTGCGCTCAGTCGTCGTCTCGAGAGTACCTACGGTCGTCGAAGCTAGATTGCCATAGTCGTCATAAGCGTACGTGGTCGTCAGGGCGGGAGACCCGGGAGCTGTTTTCGTGGCGGTGGCTCCCGCAAAATGTGAATCTGGTGCGTAAGTCCAAGTCTCCCCCTGCCTGTCGGTGTGCTCGATCACGAAGCCGAGTTCGTTGAACTGCCAACCCTCCGAGAACGCGATGCCATTGCGAACCTCTTCACGAGCACGCAAAACTCGAACCTCACCGCCCGTCGGGAGTTCGATACTCTCCCAGGTATTCGTAACGGACCTGGATATGGCATCCCCCGACTGAGACGTGCCCGTCGTGGTTTCGGTCTCCACGTCTCCTTCCACGTAGCCGAATTCAGTCGCGTGCGACTGCAAAGGCCCCTGCAAGGTACGCGAAGTAACCAGTCCGTTCTCCCACGTCTGTGTCGTCGTCTTCTTGTCCGAGCTGTCGATGTAGTCGACCGTGATGTGTGGATGACCGGAATGGTCGAGCGTGTACTCAGACGCGGGGATGTCCGATCGCATGTGATCGACTGAACGGAACGCGCCTGCCGAATTGTCCGAGTAGTCGAAGTCCACTTCAGCCACTGGATCTGGACCGACCGTGGGCGGGTAGGTCACTCGTTCGACGATTTCTGTGTAGGGCCGACCCTCAACTGCCTCGAGCCCCAGTACCGGAGTGTCGCTCTGGTAATAAGCAAACTCGAGGGGCGGATTCCCTCGCTCATCGACAATGGAAGTCAGATTGAACGGGCAGTGGCTGAGGTTGTCCTCGCCGTCTGGGTTGGTAGCGGTGGTGCAAGTCTGGGGAGGAGAGGCGGTATCTGGTTGTGCCTCGTAGCCATAGGTCTCGGATACTTCGCCGCGGCGCGCCGTCTCTAGGTAGCGATTTGGATCGTAAGCGAAATCGACAGTGATGGTGTCTTGCCCGGTGAGGCACTGGACCTGTTGGAGGCGCTCGCCCGCTTCCCCCGGTGCGGTGGTGTACATCAGCGTGCAGGAACGGTCGCCTCCAGTACCGCGTCCACCATCGGTAACGGTGCGCAAACGCTTGGCCGCCTCTTCCCCCTCGTAGTCGAATGTCAGAGTCTGACCAAAGCGATCGCGCACGAGTCGCACCTTCGTGGGGCTCCATGGCTTCGGTTCAGGTCCGAGGCTCGTAGCGATGGGATCAGCGTCGAGCCCCAGATCGGTCATGTTCACGCGGTAGGCCAGCCGATCGTAGAGACTGAGCATGGTGCGGTCCTGCAAGAGCGGGAACACTGGGGGGAGCACCATCTTGGGCTCGTCGTAGAAGTAGCTCGTGCCATCGCGGGAAGTGAACACAAAGCAGCCCGGAAGGTCGAACTCAGGCTCCTCTGGATCATCCGCCTGCATCTCGGCAATCCCTGCAACAGCGCTGCAGGGCTCGTTCTCGAAGCGCAGGTGCGCGAATCGCCCGGGTGCCGGGATCCAGTTCGTACCATCGAAGGTGAACACGGTGCCGTTGACCTGGATCTTGCCTAGTTCCTGCGAGCCTTCGCTCAGCATGCCCGATTCGACGTCGGCGCGCGGATGGATGCGACCGCGGTGCTCGAACACCCAGTCAGGCACGTGCTCTCCGGGTTCGATGAAGCCCTTGGCCATCGGCACGAGGCGATGGTCCAGGTTGTGGCTCCACCCTGGCCCCAGGTGCCCTGATGATTCCTCGGAGACGTTGCTATAGAAACGCTTGAACTCGAGGTGCGGGCCGGCACCCGGGATCGAGAGATCGGTACGCTCGAGGCGTACCGATCCGTCCGAAATGTTGACGTTGTGTTGTACCAACTGCCCAAGTGGTTCCCCGACCTTTCGGTACTGCAGCCGACCCGGGTAGCGAACGATGTGAGTGGGGCCTGCGCCCGTCGTCGATCCGGAAAGACTACCTAGGACCTCGGCTTCGAGATCTCTGAATTCGAGTTCGATGATGAAATTGGGGGACAGAGAATCGGCAGCCGCGCTCTCGTCGCTGATGAACTGGATGAGGGTGGAGTAGTCCACCACGAGGGAATGCTCGCCAATGCCCAAGGAGACATCCTGGACGAAGGGCAGATCCCCCGAGCCAGCTGCGGCTCCGTCCGGCCGCAACACCCGCCCCGACACCTTGACCGGTCGATTCACCGAAAAGTCGATCACATCGAACGAGTCCGTCCACTGCGCCTCATCCAAGCGGGAGAGATCGTGCAGCCGTTCCAGCTCGATGAACTTCGACCGGGCGCTGACCAGCGGGTAACCGAGATCGTACTCGTACAGGACGTTGCCCGCGTCGGTAGCCGTGTACAGCTGGATGGCTAGGAAATCCTCGGGTGTCAGTTCCGAGGCAATGTCCGCCACGGCACCGATCTGTCCCGAGGGCGTGGTCGCCGCCAATTTGTCCAGCTGGTCCAGCTCGCACTCGCCGGCGGCCTCTCGCTGAGGAGTGCACTCGATGGAGTGGGGATTGCCATCCGCCAGGACCTCGTATTCGCCGAACCCAATGCCCCAAAGGAGCTCGCGATCTTCCGGTCCCCAGCTCGGCAGTGCGACCCCGGTGGGGCCCTCGACGGTCGTCGAAAAGTCCAAACTTGTTTGCGAGACAATGCCGTTGAGATCGGTGACGACCGTGGCGTCCGGTTGACCCTCGGGGATGTCGTACAACGAAAACTGCATCTCCGGTCGATACAGATGGCGATAGGTCGGCTTGACCGCTTCGTAGACGAGCTCACCGTTCACGACGTTCGAGCTGGCCAAGAGAGTGCCCCCGGAAGCGCGCACTTGATTGGCGAGCGCCTGAAGCTCATCGCGCGTTGCCTGCTCGTCGAAAACGGGCACCTTGATGGGCACGTAGTTTTGCGGACGTGCCGTGAGCGCACCATCCTGGAGACCCGAACTCAAGTCGAGGCAGGCCGCCGAAATGCCGTATTCTGTGCCATGACCCGTCGTCCACACGTTGGTCGGGCGGGCCGTGTTGTCCTCGCAACGCTGCCGAGGCACCGCGTGCACGTGCAAGTAGTAGTGTTGATTCGACGTGCCGTCGGGGATCTTGACGACTTCGACGTTGTTCCCGGGTTCGATGTCGAAGTGCGAGATCTGATTGCCGAGGACGTCCTCCAGGATGTTCGCTGCAGGGCGGAGCGACGTGCCACCCTGATCGGCCACGGACAGACGACCCGAGAACCCCGGGATCCCGCGGGGCATAGGGGAGCCATCGTGATCCCTCCAATCAATCCGGAGGCGAATCGTGTCGTCGGCGAGCCCTCCGCCTTCGAATCCCACCGTCTGTTCCTTACCGCCCTGCACCCGGTCGTTGGTCCGTTCGACGGTGACCTTGATGTTCGGCGGAAGCATCGGAATGGCGTGACCGGTCTCGGGCAATGCCACGAATTCTTGCCCTCCGGGGAGTCGCAGGATCGGGGCCATCGACACGAGTCCCTCGGTGGAACCACCGGGTAGGGTCGACGCGCCATCCTGACCATTTCGACTGACCAAGCGCAGCAGCGCCGAGCCGATGTAACCCGTCACCCGATTCACCAAGTACAGTTTGAAGTGCTGCGCGCCTGGATGGGGAACGGCGGCATTGAAAACGACGTTGGCGAGCGCGCCGGGTTCGCCCGGAGCTTCGGGGGGAAACAGACCGCGGCGTTGAAACTGGTACAGGGACTCACCCGTCTCGAGTACCCGACCGTTTGAATCCGAAGCGAAGATGTACGCGTCGGTATTGAGCAGATCGGGCTTCGAAATGTGGGTCAAGAGACCGCGGTGGTGCAGATCGGCGACGAAGTCGTGGTGACGCTGCACTCCCCCGGCAACATCGAAGCTCGACGGGTCCTGAGGCAAAGGCGTCGACTCGTAGAGTGTTTCCTCACCCACGGAGACCGTCGGATTGGACGCGTAATAATCGAACGTGTCTCCAGCAGAGGGCTCTTGGTCCGATACGTTGGCGACTTGAAAGGCACCCTTCACGCCGGCAACGTCGATCGCGAAATTGAGGCTGCGGCTACCAGCCGTGACCCACCACCCACCGCCGAGGGCGGCTGTCTTGAGGTCAACGAACTTGATCCCACCGCGGTCCTCGTCAAAAGGTTCGAGCGGAACTTCCACCACGACAGGGTAGGGAATCACGCCTGCGCCGTGGTCATACAGGTAGCGGAGCTGGTAGGCGCCGGACACGGGATCAGGGGTCGCTCGCACGTCGTGCCAAACACCCTTGGTGTCGGAAAGCAGGATGGAAACCTGCGCCGCAGGGACAGGAGCAAGCACGGAGGCAATTCGTTGCCGCGGGCAGAGCCCGAAGCGACTCGATAGACTCAGCTTGTTGGTGAACTCACCGTCCCACGTCGCGGTCGGATCGTTCTGGTTCGCGAGGGCGTGCGAGCGAGTGTAGCAGAGCCCAACACCAACCCCTGAGTTGGGGCTCAGTTCAACGTCGCTCGCGCCGTTGTCCCGATTGAAGTAGTCGGTCAGGTAAGCGATCGTGCCGACGGAGCGGTGGTGTACGAACCCTGTCTCGTCGACCAGCAAGGTGCGGATCTGCTCTGGGCTGTCGGGATTGTAGCCATAACGCACCAGCGAGACGTCGGAGTTATCCGGGTTGGCGGGGAATTCGAGCGCCACCGGGTTGCCGTCATCGGGAGGGTCGTTGAACAGAAAAACATGCGTGGTCTCCGGAAGGACGGGTACTCCCAATTCGGGTGTAACCAGCACGGGCATCCCCACCTCGTCCTGGATCTCCTCGTACTCGGTCCACAGATCATGGAGGTGTGAAGTCGACACCACGTGGGCGTTCTCCAGAGGCCCCTGCGCCAAGGCCAGCTCGACGGTATTTCCAGGCAGAAAGTACTTCCTGTACTGGGTGTTGCCCAGGTAGGCGTCGTCCCAAGGGACGATGGTCTCAGAGACCTTATCGAGCGCCATGGTCTGGCCCGGCAGGTATTCGGCCCAAACGAAGTACTGGCCGCTGGCCGATTCGACGCCCAGGGCATCGGACTTGACCCGACCGAGGGTACCTACGAACCCCCTGAGCGAAGCGGGTCGGTAGCCGAGATCTGGGGGCTCGATCCAGTCGCCAGAACTCACAGTGGGAACAAGGACCGAACACAACGCCACGAGCGCACCCAGAACTTTGAATAGGGCGCGAGCTCCGCGAGGCGTTCGGTGGTCGTGATCAGTTCGCATGGACCGCGCTCCTCAACGCATCGATGGTTAGATTGCCCTGGGCGAAATTTGCGGGGGCATCCAGATCGCCGCCCACCTGAACCGAGACCGCGACGACATCGAGCGATTGGGCGAACACTCCGCCTTGGCTCACCAGGCGTCCGTTCTCCAAATCGACCTCGAGAACTCCCGAGGGACGCAACAAGCGTGTTTCTGGGTCGACAGTCGAGATCACGAGGTGTGAAGGCAGGGGCGCCGGTCGCTCGGTGAAAGCCACCGGAAGCGTCATGTCGACACCCAGCTCGCCGCTCACCTCGATGCCTCCAGGGGTCAGGACGAAGTAGAACAATGTGCTCAGGCCCCCTTGGATTGGAAATCCGAACTGGACATTGGTCACGAGCGACGCATGCACCAGCCCTTCGCTCGCTCCACGTTCGAAGGCGAAATCAGCCTCCGTCGCATCCAGGATGAGAGCGCCATCGAGGAACTGAACGGACTGCATGCCACCCGCCAAGAGTCGATAGGGCTCGGATTCGTCCAAGCGTACGGTGCGCACCACGCCGATGGGAGTGAAGCGGCCCTCCTGCAGATCGACGAAGAACTCCGTCGTCGAGTACTTCGGACTACCTTGGAGGGGATTGACGGAAAGCAGCTGACGACCGCCATCGATGGCCTGGTGCACACTTCCGAAGCCGAACGAAAATGCCCCGTCCTGGGCCGTGGTCGTCACGTATTCGGACCCGAGTCTGACCTCCATGTTCGCAACCGGATTGAGCTCGTGATCCACCACACGACCTTCAAACAGCGTCGGCACGGGTCGCACGCTGAACGACGAGGAGTACACCTCTTGCCCATCGTAAGTCACGAGCACCCGCACCGTACCTCCATGCACGTACTCGCGCGTGGGGTAAAAGACGAAGCTCTGATCACCAGGAATGACCGATAGCCCGCCAGGCGTGGTCTCGTTCTCACGCACGATCTCTTGGAGGCGGGGCGGGGTGAAGCTCAACATGTCGGCCCCCGGGAACTCGGGAGCGTAACTCATGGCCCTGCCGGTTTCGGTGACGGAGACGTTCAATTTGCTCGAATCCACTTGTCGGTTGAAGGTGAGAGAAATCGGCTGGTGCGCCTCGACCATGCTTGCGCCTCGTTCCGGGGTCAGGGCGAGCACCTCGAGGGGAATGTTCGAAGCATCGGTGACGGAGAAGTTCGTGGTGCGACGAGCCTTGAGCGCTCCTTGACTGTCGACGACGACCACGGTCACCGCGTGCGCGCCTTCGGAAAGTGGGAACGCGACCGTTCCACTGAGCACCTCGCCAGCCCCCACAAGCGGCACGGTCGCTCCACCGTCCACGCCAGCGCTCACCCGGTCCCCTGCAGCCCGACCGGGGATGCGCACGACCACTTCCAGATCCACCGGATCGGAAAGGGTTTGGATCTGCGTTCCGGCCGTCGGCGCGATCATCTCGATTTCCAAACTCGATTCGAGCGCAAGCAGCACTTCATGCTTGGAGCGATTGCCCGCGCGATCCCATACCGTCAGGGTCAGGGCGCGTTGCTCGCCGGCGACCAGCGGGACCTCCAGTTCGAACTCCCAAGTGTCGTTGCCCGTGGGGACGACGCCGATCGATTGCTGTCCGACCGCGACCCCCGCGAGGTTCGGCTCGGCAATAGAACCGTAAATTCGGTAGGGAGTTTCGTCGGCAAGGGTGACGCTGGGTGCCTCGGACACGGAGAGTGAAACGGTGGGCGCCGTCGCATCGTACACCACGGTGTATTGTGCAGATCCCGTTCGCCCCAAGCAGTCAATCGCCTCGACGTAGATGTCGAAGGGGTCGCCCGTGTCGGGAACGACGACCGAACCTTCGAACGTCACGTATCCACCTGTTCCGATGGGTTGTACGCCTTGCCCGTTGATGGAGACGCTTTGTACGCACGTCTCGGCGATCACCGAACCCGAGATGGCGTGCTGGGCTTGCGTGAGGAAGATGAAGGACTGAACCCCATTCAGTCCCACGCGCGGCGGTTCACCCGCTCCCGAGTCGTCTGGTTCTCCCAAGAAGACCGTCACTGTGGACTCGACGCGCGTCTCGGGGGTCACCGCGGTGACGGTCAGATCGTTGCGCCCGTCTCGAAGCACTACGTCCTCGAACAAGAAGTCATATTCGCCCGTCGTTCCCTGCGGGAAGACGGTTTGACCCGAGAGCTCGATGCGCAACAAGTTGCCGGGCAGATTCGTGCGCACGATTCCCGCCACATCGATGCGATCGTTCTGCACGACGCTGCCTTGAGCGGGGGTTACGATTTGTATCACAGGCGTCGATTGCAGTGCCAAGCTCACGACTAGCTGGAGCACGGTCTGGTTTCCTGCCGCGTCTTCCGCGAAAAGGGTCAGCACGTTGGGGCCAGGAACCAAGGGGACATCGACCCCAAAGCTGCCGTCCGCCGCTGGGACCACGGCAATGTTTGCGCCAGAGAGCTGGAGGTTCTCGATCCACACATCGCCGAGACCTGAGGCACTATCCGTGACGCTCCCCCGCACCGTGAACGGTTCCGCGTAGGTGACAGTTCCAGACTGTGTCGTCAACTCCACGATCGGTCCAGCGCCGTCACCCACCGTCACGGTCGCACTGTTGCTGGTGACCGAGCCGGTCAGGTTCGAAACCACGACGTGGAACTGCGCGCCGCTGTCGCTGAGTTGAGCCGCCGGCGACGAGTACACGGCGCTCGTTGCCCCGTTCAACAAAACGCCGTCCCGGTACCATTGGTAGCTGAGGTAAGCGCCCGTCGCTCGCACGAACAATGAATAGGGTTGACCCACGCTGACCTGTACGTCCGCTGGTTGCGTGGTGATTTCGGGTACGCCGGTGCAGTTGCCCGCACCGTCACAAATCAAGCCACCACCACAATCCGTGCCCAGGGCCACGGGGGTCTGGATCACCCCTACGACCGGATCACAGCTACCGATAGTGCAGGGTTGTCCGTCCTCTACGGGCGGTGGTGTGCCAGCCTGGCAGGTACTGCCCTGGCAGGTTTCGGCTCCATCGCAGGCGTTATCGTTGCTGCAATCTGAAACCACCAGGGTACCGTTTTCACACGACTGAATGGCGGAGCCAGCGCAACCATCCACGAAGTTCTCGTCGATGGATCCATCACAGTCGTCGTCCTGACCGTCACAGGTGGCATCGGACGCAGCCGGACTTCCTGCCTCGCATTGGTCGACCACGGATCCATCGATGCAAGCGGTCTGGCCGACCGCGGCGCAGGCACCTTGGCCACAGCTCGTGTCAGTCGATGCGAAATCTTCATCGTTCGAACCGTCGCAGTCTTGGTCCAGATTGTCGCAACTGGCGTCGCTCATGAAGACCGGGGGATCGGGGACGCAATCGCTGACGACTGCTCCCTGAACACAGGTCGTCGTCACCTGCTTTTGGCACTCGCCCAAGCCGCAAGTGACGGTCGCCCCAACGAAGTCCTCGTCGACTTGCCCGTTGCAATCCTCGTCGACGCCATTGCACGTCGAGTCCGTCGCACTCGGCGGGGCAAGTGGAGTGCAGTCGTCTTGCTGCACGCCCCCGCTACACGAGCGGGTTCCCTGTGCCACGCAAGCACCCGTCCCGCAGCTGATGGAAGTGCCGACGTAATCTTCATCGACCTGACCATCGCAATCGTCGTCGAAGCCATCGCAGGTCGCATCTCCCCCGCCCGACTCACCAGCAACGCAACTATCCACTTCCGCGCCCGAGACGCACGAAAGGGTTCCGCTCCCCACGCAAGCACCCGTCCCGCAGGTGGTCGCGGTCTCCGGGTAGTCTTCATCCAGTGAGCCGTCGCAATCGTCGTCCAAGCCATTGCAACTCGCGTCAGAAGCGGCGGGAGCACCAGGCGCGCACGAGTTGACCACATGACCCGCCTGGCATTGGGACACCCCAGTCGAGGCGCATTGCCCCTGACCGCAGCTCGTGGGTTGAGCTAGGTAGTCTTCATCCGCCTCGCCACTGCAGTCGTCGTCGATGCCATCGCAGCTCGCGTCGGCAGCAGCCGGTTGCAGGGGAACGCACTGATTCTGGACGACCCCTCCGCTACAACTGCTCATCCCAGTCGTCGCACACGCGCCCGTCCCGCACGACAAACTCTCGGGCTGGTAGTCCTCGTCCACCGCCCCGTCGCAGTCGTTGTCCGCTCCATCGCACACCGAATCGTTGCTCGCAGGCACGCCCGGCGTGCAGTCCTGCTCGACTTGGCCGGCGTTGCAGGTCGTCGTTCCCGCCTGCTGGCACGCACCCACGCCACAACTGACCGCTTGAGGCGCAAATTCCTCATCGACGCTGCCGTCACAGTCGTCGTCGGTGGCGTTGCAGGAAGCGTCATCGGTCGCCGGTTCGCCCGGGTCACAGGTGGTCGAAACGCTTCCGTTCTGACACGACGTTTCGGTCGTGACAGTGCACGCTCCCGCACCACACGTCACCAGCTCAGGCTCGTAGTCTTCGTCGACGCTGCCATCGCAATCGTCGTCTACGTCGTTGCAGCTGTCATCGGCAGGCCCGGGCGAGGTCGGCTGGCACGAATCGGTCACCGTCCCACCGATGCACAGCTCGGTCCCCGTCGCTCCACAGGCCCCCACGCCGCACGTGGTGGCAGCACCCACGAAGTCTTCGTCCGTCGTTCCATCGCAGTCGCTGTCCACCGCATCGCACGAGCTGTCGTCCGCCGCCGGCTGCCCCGGCGAGCAAGTGTTCTGCTCGACTCCGCTCACGCAGCTCGACGCCCCAACGACCGCACAGGCGCCCACGCCACAAGCCACATCGACCGAAACGTAGTTCTCGTCGACGTTGCCGTCGCAGTCGTTGTCCAGACCATCGCAAGTCATGTCATTTGCCGCAGCGGTCCCAGGCTCGCAGCTATCTTCCTCCAAACCCCCTACGCAAGAGGTGGAGCCCACTGCCCCGCAAGCTCCCACGCCACAGCTGGTTGCCAAGGAAAGGTACTCTTCGTCCGTGGACCCGTCGCAGTCGTCATCCACGCCATCGCAGGTCGTGTCGGACTCGTCACCAGTCCATGGAGAACAATCGTCGACGAGGCTTCCCGCCTCGCATGTCCGCGTGCCGGTGTTGCTGCAAGCGCCCACACCACAACTAGTGGGAGCATCGACGTAATCCTCATCGACGTCGCCGTCGCAATCATCGTCCAGTCCATTGCATGAGGCGTCGTCGTCACTCGGCGTCGAGGCTACGCAACTGTCTTGTTCCGTGCCGCTCACACACGACGTGGAGCCCAGCGCGCCACACGCCCCCACCCCGCAAGACGTCGCCATGGAGAGGTAGTCCTCGTCGGTCGTTCCGTCGCAGTCATCGTCCACTCCATCGCAGGTGATGTCGGATCCGTCGGGGGTGCCGGGAGTACAACTGTCTTCGATCGTACCCCCTACGCAAGCCTGCGCTCCCGTTGCCGAACAGGCCCCCACACCACACGTGGTCGCTCCTCCACTGAAATCCTCATCCGACGTTCCGTCGCAGTCATCGTCCACTCCGTCGCACGTGGCATCGGAAACTGCAGGCTGTCCGGGGCTGCAAGAGTTGGACTCGACCCCCCCTGCGCAGCTGGTCAGGCCTGTCGCACCGCACGCACCCACGCCGCACGAGGTTGGAACGGCTACGTAGTCCTCGTCTACCTGCCCATCGCAGTCATCGTCGATGCCATTGCAGGTGGCATCGAGGGCAGCGGGTTGACCCGGTGAGCACTGGTCGACGACCAGGCCCGAGACGCATTGGGTCTGGCCGCTCGCGCTACAAGCACCGACGCCGCAGCTGGTAGAAAGAGGCGCATAGTCTTCGTCCTCTTGACCGTTGCAGTCGTCATCGGTGCCATCACAGGTTGCATCGCTCGGTGCAGGAGTGCCCGGATCGCAAGAATCCACGACCTGCCCCTGGACGCAGTCACGCACCCCCACCTCGGAGCAGGCGCCGACTCCGCACGAGGTGGGTTGGGCGTCATAGTCCTCATCCGTCGAGCCATCGCAATCGTTGTCCAGTCCGTCGCAGATCGCGTCATTTTGGGCCGGGGCGAGCTCGGCGCAGCTGTCGGTCAACGCACCGTCGTCGCAGGTGAGGGTCCCTGTGGCAGCGCACGCTCCCACCCCACACACCGTTGCCGCATCGACGTAGTCTTCATCGATGCTTCCATCGCAATCGTTGTCCAAGCCGTCGCACGTGGCATCGGCCGCAGCCGCCGTTCCCGGTTCGCATGAGTCCACTTCTTGCCCCGAAGCGCACGAAGTCGCGCCAGTGCTCGAGCAGACGCCCTCCCCACATTGTGTGGCGTAGCTTGCGTACTCTTCATCGACCGTTCCGTCGCAATCGTCATCGACGCCGTCGCAGGTGGTATCAGACGTGTCGGCCGGCAGGGGCTGACACGAATCGACGACCTGGCCAGCTGGGCACGAAGTTTGACCCGCCGCCGCGCACGCCCCTACTCCGCAAGCCGTCGCTTGGCTCAGGTAGCCTTGATCTGCCTGGCCATCGCAGTCGTCGTCCACACCGTCGCAGGTCGTATCCGATCCCGCTGGTGTACCCGGCACGCACTGGTCGATGACTTCACCAGCGATGCAGCTCAAGGCCCCTGAGCTGGCGCAGGCACCGACACCACAGTCATGCGTGGGAGTGACGTAATTGTCGTCCACGGTGCCGTCGCAATCGTCATCGATGCCGTTGCAGGTTGGGTCGCTCGCCGCCGGCGCCCCCGGGGTGCATTGCTGTTGCACGGCACCCGAGACGCAGGCGGTCTGCCCCACGGCCGCACAGGCCCCGGTACCGCAGGCAACGGCCACGGGCTGGTAGCCTTCATCGACCGGACCGTTACAGTCGTCATCCACGCCGTTGCAGGACATGTCGCTTGGCGCAGGCGTACCCGGAACGCACGAGTTCACGACGCTCCCCGCAACACACTGCGTCTGTCCTACCGCTTGGCAAGCGCCCACGCCACAGGCTGTCGGCAACTGGACGTAGTCTTCATCGCTGCCGCCGTCGCAGTCGTCATCCAGGCCATTGCACAACGTGTCCGATGTTGCAGGCGGAGCCAAAGGAGCACAACTGTCTTCCACCTCACCCTGGACGCAGCTGGTCGCTCCGACCGCCGCACACACGCCCGTGCCGCAGGTGGTGGCGAGTACCTGGTACTCTTCATCCTCACTTCCGTTGCAGTCGTCGTCCACACCGTCGCAGCTCGTATCCGTGGTGGACAAGGGGACGCCGGGCACACAACTATTGACTACCACACCCGCCTGGCAGCTAGTCGAGCCTTCCGCTGCGCAAGCGCCTACCCCACAATCGGTCACCAAACTGACGTAGTCATCGTCGATGAACCCGTCGCAATCGTCGTCGACCCCATCACAGGTGAGATCGCTCGGTGCGCAGCCGTCCAGAGCCACGCCCGAACCCAGGAGCACGTGCCGCGCTACAATCCTGCCCTCGAACTGAGAGCCTCGGACCAGGCGCATGGTGGCGTTGGGAACATGAAGGTACGCAGCAACGTCCGCACCGGCGTAAGTATGGAAGGCCGAGGGTCGTGCGCCCGGAGTGCCGTTGCCCCCATTCTGACCTAGCACCAGAACCCGAACTTGAGACGGCGCCACCCCGCTTGTAGGGTTGGGCCCAAGAATGGCATACTGATCCAAACTCATTCGCCCCTGAACTCGGATCTCACACGCGGCGCTGCAGTAGATCGCTGTGGTAACTCCAGCCTCGATGCTTGCGAACTGATAGAGCCCGCCGGTCAGCCGCGCGATCGTTCGAACTCCGGAAGCGCCCGTCAGCAGCTTCAAGTTGGCGTACGCGCCAGGACCGATGACCTGAGTGAGGCCCGAATTGATCGTGATGGATTGCGAACCGGGCTGCACCGTCGCCACAGTGGGTAGGCCCAGGTTCAAGGGCAGCGGCAACGGTGAGTACGTCGCACCTTGAACCAAGCCAGGCCCCAGTAGCTGATTGAAATTGACCGCACCGGTGACCTTGGACCCCGCTCTCAAGTAGATGGAGTCCGCCCATGCGTTTCCGGTGAGCTGCGTGTCGACACCCACGGTCAATTCTTCCGCTCCGGTCAGGTAGGGTCCCGGCGTTGAATTGACGACGGCGACGCTGCCGGTGACCTGTGCCCCGGCTGGGCCCGTGTCGGGTCCCCAAGTGAAGCGATCGATGAAGTGGGGCGCCGCTTGGGCTGGCACGTTGATGGCGATGACGAACTGGAGATCTTGGTAGTTCGTCGCCTCGAGCTGACTGCGCATCCACTGGGGGATCGTGAACTCGACACGATTGAACTGTCCCAGCTGCATGTTGGATATCGGGCGAATCCCCACGTACTGATTGTGCAGTCCCGACGAAGGCGAATGCAGAAATAGCTGCGTGTCACCCCTCCAAGAGGGGTTCACCTGTTGGGTGGGGGGCATGATGTCGTAGCCGACCACCTCGGGCGGCGGCTGATCATCCTTGGATATCGGTACGAGGTTGCGCACCGACATGTACCCGTTGCTCTGACTCACCCACTGGAACCTGAGTGACTTGTCGCCTTCAGTATGCGTGTTGCTGTTGGTGATTTGGGCGACGGTGTAGTCCCGCTTCCAATCCTGGTGGCTCTCGAAGCCGAAAACACGCTCCTCTGCCTGTGTGAAGGACCTGTCTGGACTGCCCACGAAGGCACTGTTCAGAGCGACGAAATCTACTCCAGGCCAGTCAGCGAAAGCTGGGGGAATGGTAGTGATCGCCTGAACCTTTGCGTCGACCTGCTTATCGAGAGCAGCGTCGTCGCTCTGGCAACCGCTCGCAAAAGCTGCGAGTAGGAAGAGGCCAGACAGTGAGGTAATCTTGCTAGCCGTCATTCTTGTCCCCTTTCGGATCAGAGGAGGCTTCGGCCGTACGCTCTACCTTCACCCGTTCGAGCGCTTTCTTGCCGACGTTGCGCACGGCATCACGTAGCTTGAGTGTGGTGAGCGTACTTTCGATGTCACTCTTCACTTCTTCGAACGGCCGGGGCGGGAGCTGATCCTCGGCGACGATGCGGGCCAGGTAGGGACGTCCCTGCACGAAAACGATGTTCGATGCCTTGCCTACCTTGAGGCCGGTGAGCAGTTCCTTCAGCTTGGGGTGGAGCGACTTTTCGCTGAGTCGTCCCACTGCGTAGCCCAGCGGCAGATCGAGCGCCGACTCAGCCGCCGGGGTCGACCAGTTGGCTTGTTCGGCCAGTTCGGTGAGGCGCGTCATCAACTGAACGCGCTGAGGACCAGCAGCCGCATTCTTGCCGAAAATGAGCTCGTACCGCCGATCGGTCTTCGCCCCGTATCGACTCGGGTGATCGTCGTAGTACTTGCGTACCTCTTGCGGCGTCACGTCCTTGAAGGGCGATTCCTTCGCCAGATAGGCCTTCACGAATAGATTCTCGCGAAATGCGCTCACCTCTTTTTCGATGAGCTTGCGCTGCGCCCCGGTCAGCTCGCGCTCACCGAGGATGGCCATCGCCTTGCTCTGCAAGAGGCTCTCCAGCACCTGACCCCGGGCATTGCGCTCGACGCTCTCGACGGCGAACGTACCCAGAGACTTGTCGAGGCCACGCTCGAGATCGAAGCGGGTCACCGGCTGCTCTTCGACCCGCGCAAGGACCACGTCATCACCCGGCAAAGCCTGCTTCGAATCTTCGCAGCCCAGCGCGCCGCTGCTCAGGACCACCGCGAGGGCAGCCTGATAGACGAGGGACGGCGTATGTTCTGTGCGAAGCACCATGATTCGATTGGAAGGGGGTTTGGGTTACGGGGCAGGCGATGGAGGGGGGGTGGCGGGCTGCGGAGCAGGCGTGGGGTTCGGAGCTTTCGGCGCCGGAGGTGGAGCCTTGGGCGGAACGGGCCGCGCCGTCGGTGGAGCCTTGGGCGGAACGGGCTGCGCCGTCGGTGGCTTGGGTGGGGCCGGTGCGGGCTCGATACCTGGCGCGTCGACGTCGTCGCCCGGCTGGATCGTTCTTGCTCCGGGAGCTTCGGAGGGATCGACCCCGTCCGGCTTCGAGGGGGTGGCCTTCAGCTTTTCCGGCTCGGGTTTGGGTGACAGGCTTTCCTTGTAGGCGCCCTTCTTCTCTACCTTGATGCCCTTTTTGAGGCGTTCTAGTTCCTTCTCTTTGGCTTCGGAGCGCAGGCGGTAGCGGATCTCCCCCGCAACGGCGCCGAGCGGACGACGAATCGTCTTGGGCTCCTCGATCACCTTGAGGATGTGGAACCCAAAGGGAGTTTCGAAGGGCTCGGTCACGCTGCCAGCCTTGAGTGAAAATGCGCGCTTCGAAAAACGCTCGTCGATGGTTCCCTCTTTGATCCACCCGAGGTCACCTGCGCGCTTCCCCGAGATCTTGTCCTCGGAAAACTGCGAAGCGAGCGTTTCGAAGGCCTCGCCCGACTGCAGCTTGGCGTAGATTTCCTGAGCGGTGGTGAGCTTGGCCTTGCGCTGCTCTTCGCTCATCCGCTTGTTGGTTCGGATGAGGATGTGAGCAGCGTGGACCTTCTGCTTCTCGTATTGACCGGCCTCGCTGCTGTACGAATCTTGGACCTGCTTTTCGTCGACGGACTCTTCGAGGAACTGATCGAAGTGGCGACTGATGAGCATTTCCTTGCGGAACTCGTTCACTTCGGCCTCGATGGTCGCCTGGTTGAGCTTGCCTTCCTTCTCGATGAGCGCTGCCATCCCTTCACGATCGAGGAACTCTTCGAGGGCTTTGCTTCGGCGCTTTGCGTCCGTGAACGGGATCCTCTTGAGCGCGAGGTAGGCGTCAAACTGTTCTTGTGTGATGGTCTTACCGTTGACGGTCGCCAGAACGTGCTTGTCGTCCCCGCAGGCGGTCAACGCCGCGAGCAGAAGGAACACTGAAACGGAATAACTGAACTTGTTCATGGATAAGTCTCGAAACATGTTTACTTAACGAAGATCATCAGTGCGTCCGCCTCGGCGTGGGTGGCGGGCGTGCTCCACCCATCCGCGGGTGAATAGAACACCTGGTAAGGCGTGAAGTCGTAACTGTACGGATAGGTGTAGGCCCCCCCGTAGGGCATCATCATCATCCAATGCTCGGGCCCTTCGGACGGGGCGGAGTTGGCGATGAAGAAGTACTTGTACCCGGTGCTTTGGTGCGAGAACTCAA
>Ga0315912_10001902_pt1 | contig 23716 bp, 22 predicted proteins | sample VfabasoilMG_FD_204469 | JGI IMG/M metagenome (GOLD analysis project Ga0315912, IMG submission 204469) | Garden soil microbial communities collected in Santa Monica, California, United States - V. faba soil | ecosystem: Environmental > Terrestrial > Soil > Garden | place: USA: California... | reverse complement strand
GCCACCATCCCCAGAGTTGATCCGATCCCGAACAGCGCCAGATAGCCGAGTCGCGTTGTCGTTGACGGGAGCGTGGCGACGACGAGCGCTGTGAGCGCGCCGCTTCCGGCCAGTCCGTGTACCGCACCCACGAGCAGTGGTCGTGCAAGGGTCCATCGATCGATGTCCACGAAGCGCGACGACGTCGGCTTCGCGTGAGTATGGGTGCGACGCGGCATGACCCCACGAGCAGCCTGGTAGATCGCGCGTGCGCCGAATCCCACCAGCATCAGTACGACGCCAAGCTCGAAGGCCATCGTCGCCTGCACCGGCATTTCGCCGCGGAACACGACCAGTGCGGTGCCAGCCGCCAGCAACGTGAGTGTGTGCCCGAGCCCCCAGCACGCGCCGAGCCACGCTGCCTTCGCACTCGTGCGCTCGCCGGTCATGAGAGTCGCCACCGCCGCGAGATGATCCGGCTCGAACGCATGTTGCATGCCGAGTAGCGAGCCCAGCGCGGCGCTCGCGACAAATCCCACCTGCGGAATAGCGTCACCAGTTGGAGCAATGTTGATCCGATGAATCAGCCAGTAGCCGGCGAACGTGCCGGCGACTCCAAGAAGAAGCCAGCGCGCATCAGGTTTTCGTGACGCCTGAAGTTCGACAGGCGTGCCATGAGGAGTGGCTCGGTAGGCTTCGGCCCAGGCTTCTCTGCGCGTGACCAGTGCGTTGTGATCGGTCAGCCCCTTGGTGGTCACCAGGCGCTCGAGTGCCGCCAACCAGTGCTCGTAGTAGCGAGAGCCGTCGTCTGGCTCACCACGCTTCGCAGCAGCCTGCAGTTCTTCAGCGAGGCTGGCCGCCCACTCTTTCCAGGTGAAGTGGCCTTGCTCGGAGAGCTTCACCGCCAGCGCGAACGCCTGCGCCTGCCACGGCTCGGCGAACACCGGTCCGCCTTCGTCACGAGGCAGACGCGGAAGGTCTGACAATCGCGCGGAGCTGGGCAGCGGTTCAACCTCGCTCAAGGTAGTCGTCCCACAGATCGAGATGCACCGAGTCGCGTGGCGACGCGATCTCTCCCCACAACTCCGTGGCCGCGAAGCGGACGGAGTAGACGTGCTGACGCTTCTCACCCTGAAAATGCGCGTTGCTGTCGGGAAAGATATAGACGCCGTGATCGCGGACGATGACACCGGTCTTGCCGCGGACGTAGCGTGGCAAGCGCGTATGCCCAGAGGGATTGATGTTGCGGGCGCGCACGCGCTCACGCACCGTGAATCGCGGTCGAACGTTTGGATCCTGACTCGAGGGAATTCCTCGATTGAGCCAACGTGCGGACGTCGCCAGCGTGAACGGCGGCTTCGCCGTCGCCGCGCCCGGAGCGGACTTTCCGCTCTCGATCTCTTCGTTGCTCACCAGACCGTGCTTCACAACCAGCGCAGCAAGCCTATGCGCCCATCGCTCGTAATAGCTCATTCGCAAGTAGTCGGCAGAGGGAATGAGCTCAATCGCATAACGGCCGGCGTCGATGTTCCACTTGCTCCATGCGGCCATCGCACGGGTGAGCGCGTAGGTCCGCGCCTCCCAGGGTGCGTGGAACACAGGCTCGTTTTTCTCATATTCGAGCGGACCCATGTTCTGCTCGCCGCCCATATCGTGCGCGCCGTTCATGCGTCGCCTCCGGACGGCGGCATTGAGACCCTGGCAACGCCGACCATCGCGTCGCGCGTGACCAGCGCGGCGAGTTGCTCTTCGGTCATCGTTTCCGTACCGGCCGGCCGCTCAGGCAGAACCAGATAACGCAGCTCCGCGGTGCTGTCCCAGACGCGCACTTCGACATCTTCTGGCAACTGCATGCCAAACTCGCGGAGGATGCCGCGCGGGTCGATGACCGCGCGAGAGCGATAGGGCGCAGACTTGTACCAGACCGGCGGAAGGCCGAGCACCGGCCACGGATAACAGGAGCACAGCGTGCACACGACCAGGTTGTGGACCTTGGGCTCGTTCTCCACCACGAGCGTATGCTCGCCCTGGCCGCTGGTGTAGCCCAGCTCGGCGATCGCGTCCGGTGCGTTCTCCAACAGCCGTTTCTTGTAAGCGGGATCCATCCAGGCGCGCGCCACCACGCGTGCGCCGTTGCGCGGGCCAACCTTGTGCTCCATCGTGTCGATCAGTGCGTCGAGCGCCGCGCGATCGACCAGACCTTTCTCGACCAGGAGTGATTCGAGCGACTTCACCCGCAGCGTGAGGTCCGAAGGGACCGCTTGATGCTTCTCGCCTTCTTGCACGATGTCGGGCACACTACTCCCGTCTCCGGCGATAGGTCAACGATGGCGAACGCACCAGATAAACCAGTTGGGCGGCGGAGGTTCCTCAGCAAAGCGGCTGCAGGCACGGCCGGCATCGTCGCAACTCCACGCCTTGGATCGTCCAAGCCCGAGACCTTACTCGCCAACGCACAAGACCAGGGGCACCAGAACGCTCCGTCGGACATAGCGCTCCGCGTCAAGGCGCTCGAGTCGATACTCGTCGAGAAGGGCATGGTCGATCCGGCGACGATCGATGCGGTCATCGAGACGTACGAGTCGAAGGTCGGTCCTCGCAATGGCGCGCGCGTGGTGGCACGGGCGTGGGTCGATCCCGCCTATCGGAAGCGTTTGCTCGCCGACGGTACAACCGCGATTGCGGAGCTCGGTTACGGCGGATCCCAGGGCGAGCACATGGTGGTGGTTGAAAACACGCCGACCGTCCACAATCTCGTCGTCTGCACGCTCTGCTCGTGCTATCCGTGGCCAACACTTGGTCTGCCTCCGACCTGGTACAAGTCCGCGCCGTATCGTTCGCGAGCCGTTATCGACCCGCGCGGCGTTCTGCGGGAATTCGGTGTCACGCTGGCAGATGACGTTCAGGTCCGTGTGTGGGACAGCACGGCGGAGATTCGCTACCTCGTTCTTCCCGAGCGTCCGCCCGGAACTGAAGGGATGACTGAGGAGGCGCTCGCTGCGCTCGTGACGCGCAACGCGATGGTCGGTGTCGCAAAAGTGTCTGGGCGAAGTGGAGCCACGGGATGAACGGCATACACGACATGGGCGGCATGCATGGCATGGGGCCGATCGAGGTGCGTGAAGACGAGCGGCCATTCCATGCTGAGTGGGAAGGACGCGCCTGGGGCTTGATCCGCGCCACGGGCCCCTTCGGCCCGACTCGTCGTCGGAACTTCCGCTACGAACACGAAATCCTGCCGCCGGCGCAGTACCTGCAGATGCAGTACTACGAGCGATTCATCAAGCTGCTCGTCGATCGCTTGATCGCATCGACGCTCCTGACGCAGGCGGAACTGGACAGCGGTCGCGCGGAGCCCGCGTCGCCCAAGCTCACGCCGCGCGTCACACCCGCAAACATCGCCGAGCAGTTGACGCGACGAGGCTCGCTCCGGCGTGACGACGTGAAGATCCAGCCGAAATACAGGGTGGGTCAGGGCGTACGGGCTCGCAACATCAATCCGGTCGGTCACACGCGCCTGCCGCGCTACATGCGCGGCCATCGCGGGACGATCGTCGCCGATCACGGCATCTTCAATCTCCAGGACACCGACGCTGACGGCTACACACTGCCCAACCGTCCTCAGCACGTGTACACGGTCAGTTTCACCGCACGCGAGCTCTGGGGCGACGCAGCCAATGCACGAGACACGGTTCACGCCGAACTGTGGGAAGACTATCTCGAGCGCCCCTGAGCGCCCCACGGATCCACGGCCGCGCATCGAGCGTTCTTCCGAGCAAAGACTCGGGAATCGACTGAACAAAGTCCGAAGCTGAGCAGTCTTCAGCCTGCTTCCGCATCACCAAGAAAACCGCAAGTTGTTGATTCTGAAGGGCCGTCGCCGCGATGACACCTGAGATTAGTTTTTGCAAGTGAGACTCAGTCTCAGTCTCAGATTTTCTCATTGGATGCGTCTCATCGCCTCAAAGAGGAACGGTCATGAACAGACCAACGAAAGCGTCGGTGTTGTGTGTCGCGGCAGCACTCATATATCTCGCCGCATTCGAGAAGATGGTCGAGGGCGGCCCCGCACTGACTGAAGCTCTCGCGGGATTCGATCTCCAGAGCAATGGGTTCGCCGAGGAATTCTGCGCGAGACAGTCGGACCTCGTGAGCTCTCCGAACTCCACACCAGTTCCCTCCGAGGAGTGTGCTTTCGAGACCGCGCTGGAGGAGTTCACGGGCCCTGAGACGATTGCCGATGGCGTGGGGCCGGTCTTCAATGGCGTCGGCTGCGGCGAGTGCCACGCGGCGCCCGGCATCGGTGGCTTCAGCCAGATCGTCGAGAAGCGCGCTGGCTTCTGGAATGGCTTCGAGTTCTTCGACCATCCTGGCGGTTCGCTCATTCACGATCGTGCGTTAGGCCCTGAGATTCAGGAACGCGTGATGGGAGAGCACTTCAACGTGATCGCGTTTCGCGCAACGATCAGTACGTTCGGCGACGGCTTCGTCGAAGCCATCGACGACAGGACGCTGATCGGCATCGCCCAGAACCAGCCGTTGGCTGTTCGCGGGCAATTCATCAGAGTGCCGATCATGGAGGCACCTGGCAAGATAGCCGTCGGACGATTCGGGTGGAAGGATCAACATGCCAGCCTGGTGTCGTTCTCGGCCGACGCCTATCTGAACGAGATGGGGATTACGAGCCCACTGCAACCGGTCGAGAACACGTCCAACGGCGAAGACGTCTCGTCGTACGACGATGTACAGGACCCGGACGACGAGGGCGTTGACGTCGAATTGTTCGCGCTCTTCATGCGCTCGTTGAAGGCGCCACCGGTCGATGCGGTGCGTGCGAACACGCCCGACGCCAGAGCAGGCCGTCAGCTGTTCGACAAGATCGGCTGCAGCACTTGCCATGTGTCGACGATCGCAACGGCTCCGCCGCAAACGCTGGTCAACGGAGGCGCGCTGAAGGTCACCGAGGCGCTCGGCAACAAGATCATTCACCCGTTCAGCGACTTCCTCCTTCACGACATCAACACGGGGGATGGAATTGTCCAGAACGGAGGCCTCTCGACGCGCAACAAAGTGCGAACGGCTGCCCTGTGGGGGCTGCGCGCCCGTGGCCGGTTCATGCACGATGGGCTGAGCCTCAGCATCGAGGACGCCATCTCGAGGCACGGCGGGCAGGCGGCGCTTTCCCGGCTGGCGTTCCGCGTCATGCGCCCGAGCGATCGGCAGAAGATTGTCGCGTTCCTGGCGTCGCTGTAAGCGACGCTGGCGGCAACCTGAGCATCGCGCCGGTGAGATAATCGACACCTGCTCCCTGGACAGGATCAACGTGTCGCAATCAAACCGGCGCCCACAGCAGTGGCCTGGACCCGGGCGTTGTCGCCTGTACTGCTGCTCGGGTTTGCCGCTACCGCGGCCACCATCATCGCGACGCTCGTCATCGGCCTGACCACGCTCCGCTCCGTCTACGACGCGAGCGCCATGACGGCACATACCTATTCGGTCATCAGCGCCTTGCGGCAACTGCTGGCCACCTCGATTGATGCGGAAACCGGGCAGCGTGGCTTTCTCATCACCGGCGCCGCCACCTATCTGGAACCGTTCGATCGCGCCCGTGCGAATCTCGCCACCCAGATTGGTCAGTTGCGGACGTTGACTGGTGACAACCCCGAACAACAAGCCGACATCGACAGACTGAGCGCGGTGACGGAGGCCAAGTTCACAGAGCTCGAAGAGACCATCCAGTTGCGACGCGACGACGACCTCGCCGGGGCGCGCGCACTCGTACTGAGCCACGAGGGCAAGCGGACGATGGACGAGATGCGCGAGATCGTGGAGCGGATGGAGGCGCGTGAGAACGCTCTCCTCAGCGCGCGCACTGCCCAGGCAGACCGGAACTACCGGCAAGCGGTCATCGCCAGGTACACGAATGGGGCCGTGGGTCTGCTCGCGCTCGGCGCGCTCTTTGTCGTCGCCTTGCGATATGGCGCGAACCGCGAGCGTGCGCTGGAAAACGCGGAGCGCTTCCGGGTGACGTTGGCGAGTATCGGCGACGCCGTCATTGCCACTGACGTTGACGGACGCGTCACCCAGATGAACGCGATTGCCGAAGGTCTCACCGGGTGGACGCAGGCCGAGGCGTCTGGCCGGCCACTCGACGAGGTCTTCGTCATCGTCAACGAGGAGTCCCGCCGTCCTGTCGAGGCGCCGGTGGCCGTCGTCCTACGTGAGCACAAGATCGTCGATCTTGCGAATCACACGACGCTCGTCGCGAAAGGCGGAAAGGAGACCTCGATCGACGACAGCGCCGCGCCGATTATGAGCGCCGCAGGGCGAATCGTTGGCGTGGTGCTGGTGTTCCGGGACGTCACCGAGCGCCGCCGCATCGAGCGGATGCGCGACGAGGCGCTCACTCACCAGAAGGAGTCCGCACGGTTCGAAGCCGAGGCAAATCGTGCGAAGGACGAATTCCTGGCGATGGTCTCGCACGAGCTCCGCAACCCGCTCCACGCCATTGTCGGCTGGACCGAACTGCTACGTCGCGGCGCCCTCGATGAGGCCGGGCGCCAACGAGCGCTCGCGGCTGTGTACTCCAACGCTCGGCGGCAGGCCGTGCTCATCGACGAACTTCTCGACGTCTCGCGGATGACGAGTGGAAAGATCTTGCTGAATCGGATGCCGGCGGATCTGACCACGCTTCTCGAAGCGGCCATCGACGTGGTGCAACCCGCCGCCGATCGCAAACGCCTGCACATCACCACGAACATCGACGCGGCGATCGACCCGTTCTCTGTGGATTCGGAGCGCCTGCAACAGATCCTGGGCAATATCCTCTCGAATGCAGTGAAATTCACCCCCGAGGGCGGCGCGATCGACGTGACGCTGCGCCGCATTGCCACCGGCATCGAGTTCGCGATCTCAGATACCGGCGTGGGTATTCCGACACACCTCCTGTCAGCGGTGTTCGAACGGTTCCGGCAAGTGGATGGTTCCGCGGCGCATCGCCAAGGCGGTCTCGGACTCGGCCTCGCGATCGTCAAACATCTTGTCGAGGCGCATGGCGGAACCGTCACGGCGTCGAGCAAAGGCGAGGGCACAGGCGCCGCGGTGACCGTTCGGCTGCCGTTCGTCGCTCAGGCCGAGTCGGACACGGCCAGTATCGAAGCCGCGTCGAGCGCGATAGCTGCGGCGGCGCCGCGGCTCACCGGCTTCTCAGTGCTCGTGGTTGACGACGATGCCGATAGCCACGCGTTGTTGGGGACGGCGCTCGAACAGGCCGGCGCGACGATACTAACGGCTTCCTCTGCCGAGGAGGCGCTAGAGCTTCTGAGAATCTCGCCCGTTCATGCATTGGTATCGGACATCGCCATGCCTGACAAGGATGGCTACGACCTGATTCGGAGGATCCGACGCCTCGGTGGCCCGCCGGCCGCGACCCCGGCGATCGCGCTCACCTCGCTAACGCGGGAGCAAGACCGGCGCGCTGCGTTCGCCGCGGGCTTTCACCGGCACCTCTCGAAACCCGTCGATCTGGTCGTCCTCGTTCAGACGGTCGCCGAGCTCGTGACTCCTCTCCCAGCATCCTGACAACAGCTCAGGGAATCGTCCGGCGTCCCGTGAGCAAATGCACCACGAACAGGACGAGAGCGACGACGAACAGCACATAGGCGATGTTGGTTGCCACGGCGGCAACGCCGGTCACGCCGAGCAGACCCGCAATCAACGCCACAACGAGAAATACCAACGCGTAATGGAGCACGGCTCCCTCCTTTGCTCGAGCACCGCTGTTGAGCGGGCTTTCTCATCAACAGACGGAGCAGAAAGTGTGCCGCATCAATTTGCTGAGCATTCGCGTGATATCGACTGCCCCATGGCAGATCTTGCAATCGGTATCGCTGCGTTGTCTCTGATGCCGAGAGCTGTGCCACGCCTGACGACGTGTCCATTCAGGTAGTCGATCTCGGTCGGTTTGCCCCGCAAGATGTCTCCTGCGCGGTCGATGAATACTGCTGCGGGCTCGTCTCCACGGCCGAACACCGACGCCGAGGGCTACACGCTGCCCGACCGGCCTCAGCACGTATATACACGGTCGGATTTTCCGCACGCGAACTGTGGGGCGAAGCGGCCAATGCGCGAGACACGGTCCACGCCGAGCTGTGGGAGGACTATCTCGATCGCGCCTGAGCGCGACTCTAGCGCTCGCCGGCCGTGACAGGCAGATCGGACGTCAGACTCGATGCGCTAGGAGATGCGCGCGAGCACCGCTGCGACGACACGATCGCAGTGAGACTGGCCGAACATGAACGCGTGCGCCGTCGCGGCGCCCGTTCGGTCGAGCAGATTCTGTTGGATTGCGTGACGCGCTCGCGTCAGGCGCGTCTTGACGACGTCCTCAGAGACGCCGAGGATGTCGGCGGTCTCGGCGGTGCTGAGACCCTGCACCTGCCGCAGCATGAACACCTCGCGATTGCCGTCGCCGAGGGTATCGATCGCTGCCTCGATGAGCGCGCGCAGTTCACCGCTGAACGTCTGGTGTTCGGGATCAGGTGTCGGCGTGGTGGGCATCACGGTGTCCTCGGCGCGATCGTCCAGCGAATCGTAGCGACCGCGACGCTTCGCGCGCCGCAGCGCCTCGTAGACCGCAATCTTCGTGAGCCAGGTCGAGAACTTCGCGCGGCCATCGAACTGTGCCAGGTGGGTGTACGCGTTGACGTAGGCCTCCTGCATCACGTCCTCGGCCTCCTTGTCGTCGCGCAGGATGGCGCGGGCGGCGCGATAGACGCGTTCGTTGTGGCGGCGCATCAACACCTCGAAGAGCGGTGTGTCGCCAGCGAGCACGCGCGACACCACCTCTTCGTCGGTCATGGCGGCTGACCGGGCCAGCACCGTCGCAGTCTGCATGGGCTCTCCTCTAGTGACAGAGTCACAAGCACGCAAAAGGTGACAACGGCCTTTCGCGGTCACCTTTCGGCGGCTGCCAACTCATTGCAGGTGGAGGCTACATACATGAACACCCGACTCGCCAATCCACTTCGTGCGCTTCAGGTCGCCCTGGGGCTGACAGCCACGCTCGCAGGCATAGACAAGTTCTTCAACATCCTCGCCGATTGGGGCGCGTACGTCAGCCCGGCTATCGCAAGTGCTCTGCCGTTCAGCGTCCCCACCTTGATGGGCATCGTCGGCGTAGTCGAGTTCGCCGTTGGCGGGACGATCCTGGCGATCGCACCGCGCGTCGGCGCGTACGTCGCCAGCGCCTGGTTGCTGCTCGTTGCGGTGAACCTCGCGATCGGCGGCCACTTCGACGTCGCGGTCCGTGACGTTGTGATGTCGCTGGCGGCGTTCACCGTCGCGCGGTTCGTCGAAGTTCAGAACGCGTCACGCGTGGCGGATGCAACGGCAGCAACCGGGCGCGTGGCCACGGCGTAAATCATGGTTGGCGGACGACTTCGTAATCGCCTCGCCGTGATCCTTCGCGAATGATCCATTCCGGCGCGGTCTTCAACATCCACCCGTCGCCGGAGATCGTCGTGTCGTCGCGCCGCACCGGCGCAGGCAGGCGCCGGAAGCGTCCATCGCTCGTGACGAGCACGCCCTTGTTCGCCTCGAGCGTGCCCCACGGGCCCGACATGCGATACGCCTCGAAGTACACGGTGCCCACGTCTGGGATCACCACGGCGCCCATGGAATTGGAGAGGCCGCTGCCTCCGCCCGGCATCACGAGCACGGGGCCATCAACGAACTGTTGACGCAACTCGGCGATCCGACCTTGCCGCTGCTGCTCACGCTGTTCTTCTGCCGCGCGAAGCTCGGCGCCGCCGTATCGCGTTGCAGCGGCCGCGGCATCATCGAACGGCTGCACCCCGAGCGCGCGCATCAACATTGCGGGCAGATCGTCGCTGACGAGCACTCGTCGCGGCCAGCCCGGGGACGCGGCATCGAGCAGCAGTCCATACGCGGGACCGGACACATAAGAAAAGGTGCGCACGAAGCTGCCTTCCCCCGCACCCGCCAGGAGCTCGAGCCCGCGCGCGATCGCGTCGGCTTCGGATGGCGCGGCCAGCACGGTGCCGGTGTACGAGGCCAGGCCTTCGTTGATGTCGAGGGCGCGCTCGCTTTCGACGTTGTCCGGAAAGCGCGTGTGACGAGCCCGGCGGAACGCCAGCGCCTCACGAACGGCCAGCGCGCGCGACTCTCCGGATTCGCGCAGCGCCTGTGCGAGCGCGCGCCACTCGAGCTGCATCCAATAGCGTCCCTCCACGGAGTCCAGATGTTCATTCGAGACCAGCGATACGGCCAGTCCCATCCGCCGCTGGACGATGTGAAACGATTCGTGGAGGAACGTCTCACCGCGCGTAAGAGCCGGCCAGTTGGCGATCGTGTCCCAACTCATCGCGGCCCACATCGTGTCGCCCCACTGAATGGGCCCGTTCAGCAGACCGATGATCTTCGGGCGAGGTGCATCCGGTGGCGGCTGGCTGGTGGCGAACGTTTGTGTCCGCGCGTCACCGATCACCATCGGCGCGCAAATCGACACGCCCCATAGGCGGCCACCGTCCCGATCGCACAACACCTGGGCTTCCTTGAAATACTCCTGCGCCCGTTGCGGATCGACCTGCGCCGCCGCGGGCACGGCGAGAGCCGTCACCACGACGCACGAGAGAATTGCTTTGCGCCAGGCTCGCGTCCACATCGGCGCTCAGAACAAAAAGCGGCCGGCAATCATCGGGGCCAGCATCATGCCGATCATGAGCAGCCATGCGCGCGAGTTACCCATGTTCAGGGTGTAGCCAACGCCGATACGGTTCTCGACCCACATTGCCGGGTCACGCGGGTTGAAATAGAACAGGCCACCGAGCTTCCACGCATGGTCGGGGGTGGCGTCTCCGTGAACCTCCTGCCGCGCAGCAGGCGCCACTGCACGTTGTCCGCCCTGGCCCACGCGGAACATCCAGAGGGCAACGCCGAAATTGAACAGCATGAGCAGCGGCCACACGAATCCAATCGCTCCGCTCAAGATGTTGCCGAACGGCGGTATCGATTTGAGCGTCATGGCAGACAGCCCAATCGCAGCCGCGTAGGCGACCAAAACAGGGACGAGTACGTTGACCCGCCGGAACCGTTGCTCCGCCGCCGCGGCCGGGCCGTCGATGGCGATCTGCCGCGTCCGCCGTGCCATCGACAGGGCCATCGTCAGCATCATCGCGACGTAGAGGCCGCCCAATGCGAGCGGTCCGAGCGATTCGGTCAACCGCGCACCGTCCGGCACCTCGTCTCGGTACGCGTACATGAGCAGCGCCGTCGCCAGCAGAATGACAAACGGTCCGGCCGCGAAGAGCGTCCCACCCGGCAGCGACGTGTCGCGCGGGACGAGTGACGCGACGCGCACGTCCGAGAATGCGACGGCATGCGCGCGCGCCTTCCGGTGCGCCAACAGCCATGCGGCCATAGCGACGATCATGTTGCCGGCCACGACACCAAGCATCAAGAACCCTTCGGAGCCGGGCGTGGGCGTTGGAAGTAGCAGACCGATCGCGAGCGCCGCCGCCGCACCGCTCCAGACGGTCACTCGGTAGCGGTAGACGAGCGTGCGACCCGCGCCGGCCACGAACGACTCGGGAACCGTCACCGCGAACAGGATGTCCGGCCGGCTGAAGCGAGGCATCGCATGGAAGAGGATCGCGTTGGCCGCAACGACGAACATCGGAGCCCACCAGGCGGATGTCATGATCGTGCTCCGTGAGCAAGGCGGCGCAGCGCGGACGAGATCTGCCGCGAGGTCATGCCGACGCTGCGCAGTTCGGCGGCGATGTGTGCCAGCTGCCGCAACAGGTGATCGACCTGACGCTGATCGACGGCACGCGGTGCGTTCCGCTCGATCACCGTGGCCCCGCGGCGGCGTTTCAGCTCGAGCCAACCCTCGTCGGCGAGCATCCGATAGGCGAGCGCCACCGTGTTGAAGTGAACCCCGAGATCGACTGCCAGCTGACGAATCGGCGGCAACAGATCGCCCGGCTTGAGCCGCTCCTCCACCAGGTGCCGGCGCAGATCGTTGGCGATCTGACGATAGGCGGGGGTAGAGGACTCGAGGTTGAGCGAGACGCGGAGTGGGCCTGCCATTGTCTAATGTCTATGTACAATAGACATTAACAATCGCAAAAGCAAGCATCACGTCGAGCCATCGGCGGCCAATAGGCCTGCGAGGCCGAGGCGCCATCGCCGTACCCATCCACGCTGCGCCAGGAGAAACAGCGGATTGGGATCATCGCCAGGCTCCGTGCGAATCGCCGCCAGAGCGAATACTGTCGATCCAGCAACGATGAGGCGCACCCGCTCACCATTCCGCAACCGCGATTCGCCGAGATTCGCCCCGCGCCAGCTTGTTCCGCCGTCGTCCGAACGAAACACGCCTTCGCGATCCGATACGATCCAGAGGGTCTGCAGTCCTGGATCGCCCGGCACCACGTCCACGACTCTTGCCGCCGTGGTCTCCAGAGGCAACGCGATCTTGACCCAGCCGCCCGGCCGGCGGAGGTAGTGCGTTGGCCGCTCGCCCGCCACGATCTCGTGATGGTCAAAGACTCCTGTGATGGTCGCCACCGACACGGTCGCGTTCCCGGCGCTCCGGCTCACCTGCTCGACGTTCACGAAATCACCTTTGGTGATGGCTGGATCGAGCATGCGTGCAAGATCGGCGTCGAGACCACTCGCGCGCGCGTCGGCGCGCAGATCTCCCGAGTCGGGCGTAATTGTCAGCGACTTCGCATGCTGGGGCGCGTGGTACACGGCCCACTCGGGCGCGGTCACCATCTGCGACCACAAATCGTGGTCGCCCAATTCATCAAGCCGTTGCTTGAGCTCTTCTCCAACCCGGTCGGACGTCGAAAAGACGACGTGTTCCGGTCCAGCAGTCGCGTCGAGAACCTCCCTGATGTCGCCGGCGTTGTCGCTCCTGTTGAATTCAACCGGCATCGCATCGACGGCTCGAGTGTGGTCACTGAAGGTGCCGCGAATTTCCATCGCGAGAGTATCGAACCCTGCAGTGCGCAGTGCATCGGCAGCCCACGGCTCGAGATCGAATGGACCGCGGCCGTCCTCGACGGTTGTGAGTGGAAGGGTGACGTTTCGACGTGGTGGCGCAGCCGCCGAGAAGCGGAATGTGCGACAAAAGCGGAGCCGCCCACGCTCGAGAAACGCATACACGCGAAGCTCGCCGGATCCGATTGAATCGTTGCCGTTCGTGGCCTCGAGTGAAACCGTTGCCACTCGACGCACCGCAGAATCGGGATCGGGCTCAGCTGCGACTGCGGCTTTCGCCCGTGATTCGAAGTCCTCGATGGCGTCGAGGCTCCACGTTCGCTGGACTCCGGCCAGATCTCGCGCATACCTCGCGTTCTCGCCGAGCCAGACCACAACCGAGGGATCCGTTGGGCTGATGGCAACTCGCTCGACCGGCATCAACGGGTCCTGGGCAGCCTGCGTTTCTGGCTGCAACACTTGCTCCCAGGCTTCGGCGGGGGTCGTGCTCACCAGGTAACCGCTTCCAATCGCGAAAGCCAGCAGCATCGCGCCGGTAACGGCGAATGCCTGGTACCGCCGCCTGCGCTCATCGTCTTCGCGGCGCAGTTCCGCGTAGTTGACTCCCAGCAGCGCGGCGATCAACCGGAGCGACTCCAGGCGAAACGTGCGGCGTCCCGGCTGCCGCATGTCGATGTAGAGCGGCTCTCGTACGCGCGCCCGTAACGCCGGAGAAAGACTGTCGCCAAATTCCCCGTCGCACAGAACAATCGACAAGTGCGATTCTCCCCGGTGGTCGAGAAACGCGGCGAGCTCTTTGTCCACGTACGGTGACTGTGCAGACTCAGGCGACGCAAGCAGCACCAGATGTTCCGCGGAGCCGACGGTGTCGGCGAGCGTCTTCGTGAGATCGGCGCTCGTCGTCAAACGTTCGCGGTCGCGAAACACAACGAGCCTGCGTCGGCCAAGCCCCGTGGCCCGAGGCGGTCGATACGTGCGAATGCGACGGCTCAGGCGATCGGCGAACGCCGCGTTGCGATGGCTGTAACTGACGAAGACGTCGTAGTGCGCAGTGCTCATCGTTCTGCCTTCCAGAAACATGGTAGGCCTCCAGCAACCACATTTCATTCGAATCTCACCGTCTGCTCACGATTCGGTGAGGACTCCGCGGGCGGGTCTCGGTCACACTGCAGACATGAAAACCACTGTGATGAACGCCGTGAAGGCATTCACCCTTGTCGCTCTGGGCCTGGCCATCCCGGCCATGGGGATCTACGTCGCCAACGCCGACGATGCGCCAGGGGCGGCGGTGATCGGCATGTTGCTGATGGTGGGAGGAGTGGTGCTCGGGGTGAGAGCCGCGCGCAACCGGCTCCCGAGGTGGGCAGCCCGCACTGCGCTTGCGGCCGGCGTCATCGTCGCCGCGTTCGCGGCATTTCTCACCCACTGGGTCGTTGTGACTGCGCCGCTCTTCGCGCAGTCGCAGGAGGTGCCATCGGTCACCGACTCGGCGCCGTCGGCGCAATATGCGGCGGCCGTCGAGCGCGCGAGAGAGATCGTGCGCGCAGCTGTACTGGAGCAAAACCTGCCTGGAGTGTCCGTGGCGGTCGGCGCCGAAAATACCGTCGTCTGGGCCGAAGGGTTCGGATGGAGAGACGTCGAGACACAAACGCCCGTCATGCCGCGCACGCGATTCAACATCGGCACGGCGGCGTCCGCAGTCACGCCTGCCGTCGCACAACTGGGGCTGACCAATACCGGCAGCGACTCGGCAGCAGAATGGAGTCCTGAGCATGTCGGCGAGCCGGAAGAAGACTTCCCACTCTTCACGCTCATCCGCGACATCATCTTCAGGCCGATCGGTCTCGCCCCCGCGCAACCGTTGCCGGGCGATCGCGCGACGTTCTACGTTCCGAGATCCGATGACAATCCCGGCCGGGGACGACGACCGATGTACATGCGTGACCTGGCCTGTTGCGCGAACGGGATGGCGTTCTATTCCACGCCGTCCGATCTCGTGCGCTTCGCGCTGGCGACGAACGCCGGCAACGTCAACGGTGAGCTCGCCGGCGGCATGGTGATGTCATTGATCACGGAACGGGACAGCGGCATCGTGATCGCCGTCACGTCAAACATGGCGTACGCGACCACGTCCTCGCTGGCGGAGCGAATTGCGGTGCAGTTCCGGAAATAACCTCAACAGCTGACCGCGATTACGCCAACGGGCACGCTTCGTGAAAGCGCGGCCCGGCAATGCGAGCTGTTCGCGCGACCGTCGTTCTCTGTGCGGTCCTGATCCTCCCCGCGTGCGCGGCGCGATCGAAGCCTCCCGCCTCAACCGGTCCACGCGGCGGGATCCTCGAGGTCCGCGAAGGTCTCGCGTCGTACTACGGGCCGGGATTCGAGGGCAAGGAGACAGCCAGTGGCACGCGATTCAACATGAACGCGATGATTGCCGCCCATCCCTCGTATCCGTTCGGAACTGTCCTTCGAGTGACAAATGTGAGCAATGGCCGGGCGGTCGAAGTCCAGGTCGTCGATCGCGGGCCGGCCCGAGGCCCGCGCGCCGAAGGCGTCATCATCGATGTGTCGTACGGCGCCGCGCGTACGCTCAACTTCGTGCGATCCGGGCGCACCCGCGTCCGCGTCGAAGTGCTGCGTTGGGGAAGCTGACCTCGAGAGACTACTTTTTCGGCGGGTAGCGCTTGAACAGATCGCGGACGGCCTCACGGAGGATCGCCTCGCGCTTCTTGTCGTCCACCTCGAACGCGACACGTGCCTGGGCAACGCCACGCCACACCACGACGTCCTTGTTGGTCAAGTCAAGGACCAACGCACCCTGGTTCATCATCTTGATGGACTGTGTTGACGGTGCCACCAGCATGTAGCCCCAGGCCGTCGTCGCCGGCAGAAACTGCCCGATGGTTTGCGCCGTCATGTTGTTGGACAGCAGCAAGTAGTACGTGACGGTCACGTCTGGCTCGGATGCCGCCTGCTTCAGACCCTTGCGCATCAACTCGCCGCCAACCGCATCCAGAATCAGCGGCTCGGCCTTGCGCTTCACGGCCGCCGGGTCGTCGTCTTTCGTTCGGGCAATGATGACGTCGCCGGCACCCTTGGGGCTCCACGCCCAGGTTTTCACCGACGTGAAGTCGAAGGTCTTGCCGTACTCGATGCTCACATCGACGCCTTCGAGGCTCACATGAAGGGCGAGCACCATTGCAGTCGCGACTGCCAACGCACCGATCTTCGATTCTGATAGTTTCATATCGTGTCGTTACCCATTGGAGCACAGGTGCCGGGTGGGACGTAACCCTGGGCTATCTGTTGGCATCGCGAATGCGCGTCGAGAACTGATCGACGTACGCGAGCACGTTTTTCAACACGTCATCCGCGTGCGCGGCTGGAGCGCCACCCGCCAGACCGCCTTTGTGTAGCAGCTCCACCTGCAGCAGCACCGGCGATGTGGTGTGCGTCAGCGGCGCCGCGGTATGCGAGTACAGGGTCACGTCGTATCGCGACACACACAGCGCAGCCGACGCCGTGGCGGTGTTGACGTTCACATAGAGATACGTGTCATCGTCGGAGTCACGAACAATGCGAAGACCGGCGTCAGTCAGTCGCTTGGTGACCGCCGTCTCGAGCACGTCCTCTTTCAATCCGCATTTGGCGGCTTCTGCACCAATGCCTTCAACCACCACAGCGAGGCGAGCGAGTCCCTTCAAGGAGGCGTCGGGGCGTTGATCGATGGTTCCGGTTGCTGGCGGCGGTGACACAGGAACCGATGCCGGGGGCTGAGTGATACTCGATGATGCGGTCGATGCTGAAGGCGCTGTGCTCGGAGCAGCCCTGTCGTAGACGCGCCGCACTCGATCGCCGCCTCTTCCGCCCTCGATGAACTCGACGTCCACGCTCAACGTCATCGGACCCTGACTGTTCGAATAGCTGTAGCGAATGACCCGGCCTGCTCCGGCATCGTAGGCGACCACCAGCCGAGTGCCATCCCATGAGGTGTTCGTGATCGCCGTGACCGGGCCGACCCTCACCGCTTGATCACGCAGGCCGAGTTGAACCGTACGCGACGCGCCCGGATCGGGCGTGATCGTCACCAGCGCCGGAGTGACATCGATCGTGAGTCGCTCCGGTGGAACCCGTACTTCGTCGGTGAGGAAGCGCACGCGCGACGCGTCCTCCTGCGTTTCGCTTTGAACACGGCGACGGCCGCCACGGTCGGAGCTGGCTGTCGGCTCCGTAGGGAGGAAGCTGGCGCTGAAGCCGACCTCCTGTGGAAACTGGCTCGACTGACGATTGAGCGTCCACGAGCCGGTCAAATCGGTTGGGCTCTGCGCGGAGAGCGGCGCTTCAGCCAGCATCGAGAGTGCGACGGCCGCGCCGACGGCCATGGTGCGCGCGAAAGCCATGATGATCGATTCTAGCGAGCACATGCACCAGCCCGCACTATGAATCGACACTTCCTCTCAGATCACAGCAACCGTGAGCCAGTTGCTGACGTACACGATCACAAGCCAAAGGATGGCGCTTATGGCTGACGCCACCGTGAGGCGGCGGCTCCCGAAGGCGGCCGTGCGCCCTGAGCGCGCGAGCACCGCACCGTTGAGGAGCAGGAGCACGACCAGCGCCATCTTTGTCCAGAACGTTGGCGATGAAAAATAGGTCTCGACATCTGCCGCAGCCATCAGGAAGCCGCTCGCAACGATGAAGGCGATGGAGGCGACCACCACCGCGTGCGAGCGATTCAGTCGCGCGATCGTTGCGCCGCGCATCTGCGGCGATCTCCGCAGTCCGAAGATCTCGCGATCGATGGCGAGCGCGGTACCCCCGCCAATCAGCAACGCTGCCAGGTGCAGGTATCGAATGGTGGCCGACAACGCCTGATGGTTGCCGTAGTAGTTGTTCCATAAGGCCAGGGCTTGCGAAAGCGTCGCGATCATGATCAGCGTGTGAGCTCCTTCGACGACCTCTCACGATCAGCGTCGCGACGAGGCACGAATCGCATTATGGGAGATTGGGAACGGCATCTCCAATTCAAGACTGATTCTGAGACTCGCTCGCAAGCTTTGAGCGAATCATGCCTGTGATGCAGCATCGGACTGCTCATGCGGCGTCCGGTACTTCTCACCCTCTGCGCGTTGCTGTGGCTCTCGATCGCGATGACCGTCTCGGTCGGCGCGGCGCAGCGCCCATCAGACGCACGCGCAGAACCACTGCTGAGAGCCGATGCCTCCGGCGAAGAGATCTATCGCCAGGCGTGTGCCGCGTGTCACAACATGGACGGCTCAGGGCAAGCGCAGAGCGTCGTCGGCTTTCAACTGCCTTTGCCCAATGGCCACACGTTTCCGGATTTCAACGACTGCGCAACGAATACTGTCGAGCCGCTTGCAGACTGGATGGCGGTCGTTCATCGAGGCGGGCCTGTTCGCGCACTGGATCGGCACATGCCGGCCTTCGGCGATGCACTGACGGAAGACCAGATCGAGCGGGCCGTGAAACACATCTGGACGTTCTGCAGAGACTCCTCGTGGCCGCGAGGAGATCTGAATCTTCCGCGCGCGTTCTTCACCGAGAAGGCATTTCCTGAGAACGAAACCGTCTGGACGACGGGCGTGACTGGATCCGGCGCGAAAGCGATCAGCAACGAGCTCGTGTACGAGCACCGCATCGGGTCACGCGGTCAGTACGAGGTGAAGCTCCCCTTCGGCGCCGCACAGCAGGAACCGGGTGGCTCCTGGAGCCGCGGGCTCGGTGACGTCGAGTTTGCCGTGCGGCGCACCTTCTACGCCAACCTGGATCGCGGCAGCATCTTCGCGGCGGGTGGCGCGATCGTCGCACCAACCGGCAAGGAGAACGAAGGGCTCGGGAACGGCTTCTGGATCTACGAACCATTCGCCATGTGGGGGCAGATGATCGGCTCGAATGCCTTCCTTCAAGTGCATGGTGGTGTCGAGTTCCCATCTGATCAGACGCTCGGAGACACGGAGTCCTTCGTCCGCACGACCATCGGATACACGTTCGCACGCGATCAGGGGTTCGGGCGCGCCTGGAGCCCGATGCTCGAAGTGCTCACAGCCAGTCCGCAGGGTTCCGCGACGGAGTGGGACGTCGTGCCTCAAGTGCAGGTCTCGCTCAGCAAACTGCAGCACATCCTGCTGAGCGTCGGCGTACGCGTCCCGCTGAACGAGCGCGAGGACCGAAAGCCGGAGGTGCTCACGTACTTCCTGTGGGATTGGTTCGACGGCGGGCTGTTCCAGTTCTGGAGATAGGCGGCCGATGACACCCATGCGTCACCTGTTGCTGCTCGCCTGCACGCTCTGGGCAGTCACTCTCCTCACGGTTTCGCCGTATGCGCGTGAGCCGCAGCGCGCACGCGAGAAGGTTCCTCATCCGGACCTCTCGCTCTTCTCGCACTCGGAGAACTGTCTCGCGTGTCACAACACACTGTTGTCGGCGTCTGGCGAGGACGTGTCGATCGGCGCAACCTGGCGGTCGACGATGATGGCCAATTCGGCGAGAGACCCATACTGGCAGGCGGGCGTTCGGCGCGAGACGATCGATCACCCCAAGCGATCGGCCGACATTCAAAACGAGTGTGCGGCGTGTCATATGCCGATGGCTCAGAAGATCGCGCACGCCGCCGGCGGGAAGGGCGAAGTCTTCGCTCATCTACCTATCGCGGGACCGAACGCCTCCGAATTGCAGCGACTGGCCTCGGACGGTATCTCCTGCACCGTCTGCCATCAGATCGCTCCGGACAAGCTCGGTACGCGCGAGAGCTTCAACGCAAATTTCTCCCTGCTCCCGACCCGCAGTGACGGCACGCGCCTGATTTTCGGACCGTATGAAGTCGACAAGGGCCGGCAATCGATCATGAAGTCCGCCACCGGTTTCATTCAATCTGAGGCCACGCACATCAAGCAATCAGAGCTCTGCGCGTCGTGCCATACCCTGATCACCGAGGCGTTCGGGCCTAACGGCGAAGTCGTCGGCTCGCTGCCCGAGCAAATGAACTATCAGGAATGGCAGCACAGTGCGTTCAACAAAGAGGAACGCAGCTGCCAGTCGTGCCACATGCCGGCGGTCGCCGGACCCGTTCGCCTGTCATCAGTGCTGGGCGATACGCGCGACCAGATGTCGCAGCACGTGTTCGTCGGCGGCAATGCGTTCATGGTCCGGATGCTCAATCGCTACAGGAACGAACTGGGTGTAGTGGCGCTGCCTTCCGAGCTCGAGGCCACAGCGCGCGCAACCACGCGGCAACTGCAGGAAGAGACCGCCACGCTCTCAATCTCGCCGGTCGAGGGCAACCGAACGCAACTGGCCTTCGACGTGGACGTCCGCAATCTGACCGGCCACAAGTTTCCGACCGGCTACCCCTCCCGTCGCGCGTGGCTGCACGTCACCGTGCGCACTGGCGACGCCGTCGTGTTCGAATCAGGAGCCGTGGACCCCAGTGGCGCGATTCGCGGCAACGACAGCGACGTCGATTCGCGCCGATACGAGCCTCATTACGAACAAATCACCCAGGCCGATCAAGTTCAGATCTACGAGCCCATCCTGGGCGACCTCATGGGAACACCCACAACGGGGCTGCTGACAGCAACTCAGTACTTGAAAGACAATCGCTTGCTGCCGCGCGGCTTCGAGAAGTCCACGGCGCCCGCCGAAATCGGCGTCTACGGCGCTGCCTCCGGCGATGCGGACTTCGCGGGAAGCGGCGACCGTGTGCGCTACGCGGTGGATGTTTCCGGCAACGGGCCTTACAGTGTGGAGGTCGAGCTGCGTTATCAGTCGATTGGCTTCAGGTGGGCGCACAATCTCGAGGGCTATGACGCGCCTGAGCCCAGCCGGTTCGTTAGCTACTACCGCTCGATGTCATCCACGTCGTCGATCATCGTGGCCACTGCACGCACGCAGCTGAGTCACACGCGGTAAACAACCACTTCTCTCGAGGATGAACTGACGCATGGGCGCTCTACATCCGCAAGTCGTGCACTTCACTATCGTGCTCGCCATCGTCGGCGTGGCGTTCAGACTGTTGTCGCTGCTCGGCAAGCCCGCGTTCGCGAGCCCGGCTGCGACAACGCTCCTCCTGCTCGCAGCGGCATCATCGGTCGTCTCGGTGCGTTCGGGGACCGCCGCACACGGGCCGGTTGAACGGGCGCCGGGCGCGCGGCCGGCGGTGATGGAGCACGAAGAGTGGGGTGAACGGACGCAAACCGTTCTGCTGATCGTCGGCGCGATCGAAATCCTTGGACTCGTCCTCCGCCGCTCGCCAAAGGTCAGATTGGTCCATTCGGTAGCTGCGGTTGCAGGACTGGCTGCGGTCGTATGCGTCTACGAAACGGGAGAACACGGCGGCGAGCTCGTCTACGGCTACGCCGGAGGCGTCGGCATTCGTTCCGGCGACCCGAAAGATGTCGAGCGATTGCTGCTGGCCGGCTACTACCACCAGGCGCTCGCGGAGCGGAGTGCCGGACGTGGCGATCAGGCTGCGGATTTATTCTCTGCGGCGGCCACTCGATTCCCAGGCGATCCCGAAGTGCAGATGCTCGCGGCCGATTCGCTCTTGCGTGACCGCAAGAATCCGCAGGGCGCGCTCGACGCACTGGCAAAGGTGACGCTGCCTTCGGGCAACCGCTTCATGGCGTTTCAACACGCCACCCTTCAGGCCGACGCGCATGAGGCTCTCGGAAACAAGGATGCGGCGGCGTCAGCGCTCGAGTCCGTGCTCAAGACTTTTCCGAACCCGCGGCTCCAACAGCGCGTCGACGCGCTGCGGAAGTAGCGTCCGGTGCTGACTGTGCGCGGGGCCGACATGGAACAGAAAACGAGAACGTAGCACCCGGGCCATCGTTCAGGTCTGCCCACAGGCGTCCCTGATGGTTTTCAATGATGGAGCGACTCACTGATAGTCCGACTCCCATCCCATCATTCTTCGTGCTGTAAAACGCCTCGAAGAGTTTGTCTTTAGTTCGAGGGTCGAAACCGACTCCCGCGTCTTTCACGCTTAACCGCACACAATCGCCGTCTTCACGTTCGGTCCGAATCAGCACGTCTCTCGGACGATCGTGAACCGCGTTCATCGCGTCCACAGCATTCCGGAGCAGATTCAGGACGACCTGCTGGAGCTGCACTCGATCGGCCGTGACACGCTGCAGATCGTCGGCAAGCTCGGTTCGCACAATCACCTGGCTGGCCTGAAGCTCACCAAGGGACAGTGCGATGACCTCTCGTGTCGCCTCATTGAGATCCACCGACTCAGATGCGGGCTCCGTCTTGTTGAAGAGCGCACGCAGCCTCGCAATGACGTCAGAGGCACGATTGCCGTCCCGCATGGTGCGCCGCACGGCTTCCTGCGCGCCATCCAGGTTGAGCGGATCGCTGGTCAGCATTCGTAAGCAGGTGCCACTGTTCATGATGATGCCGGTCAGCGGCTGATTCAGTTCGTGTGCGATCGAAGCGGACAGCTGCCCTAGCGTCGCGACGCGATTTGCGTGTGCCAGCTCCAATTGAATTTCGTGATAGCGCCGCTGCTCATCCTGAAGCCGCTTCGTCTCTGAAATATCGCGATAGATCACGTAGCCAGTATTCCCACTACCGTTGGAGGACACGGAAACACAAATCAGAGAGACTGGAACGCGCGTGCCATTCTTGCGTCTTCGGACGGTCTCGACGGCGAACACTTCACCCGTCTGGACCAGACGATGCATAACGCTCTCGACTTCCTCCTGAAGATCGTCCGGCGTAATCAGATCCGCGATTCGGTGACCGATTGCTTCTTCTGCCGTGTACCCAAAGATCTTCGTGAACTCCGGGTTGACGCGCGTAATCCTCGACTCGCGATCGAGCATGACAACAGCTTCTGGAACCCGCGCGAACAGTTCGCTGAGCTGTGCCCTCTGCTCCTCGAGCTCGTTGCCCAGGCGGGCCAGCGTCTGCAGGTCCCCTTCCAGGACATCGCGGCACAGGAGCAGGAGCTCCTGGTAAAGGTCGTTGTATCGATTCGCTCTGTCATCGAGAACGCAGATGGTTCCGAACATCCGGCCATCAGGCCAGGCGACGGGAAATCCCAGATACGAGACCATGCCCACCTTGATCTCCGGCGCCGACTTCCACTGCTCGTCGTCCAGCGCATTGATGACAAGTAGTGGTTCACGGTTTTTGATCACGGTCTCGCAAAAGGTTCCAATGTCCATCGAAAAGGATTCATCGACTGGAAAAGGATTCCCCTCTGAGTTGCTGGAGACAATGGTCTTGTAATGAGAGTTATGCGGCGGTTCGAGTTTGGTTACGACCGCCGACGGAACGTGCATGATGTTCGCTAGCAGGTCGGCGATGCGCTGCCATTTTGAAAGAACGTCGGACGGAATTGCGATTTCTGGAGAAGCTGAGTCCACGGGGCGACCTCTGTGAAGCGACTACTGTAATTCTGTTCGCAGAGGTTGTCAGGGGAGGAGTTGGGAGGCGTATACTCGTCGAACATCGGGGCACGAGGAGGCGCTCATGACTCGTCACCAGATCCCTGGGTTCGGTCTTGCACTCGCCGGCGTCGCGACGATCACCCTCGCACTCACCGCAAGTGGAGTATGGGCGGCGGATACGGCCACGCAACCCGTCACCTTCTCCAAGGACGTCGCTCCGATCTTCCAGCAGAAGTGCCAGGAGTGCCATCAGCCGAATTCGATCGCGCCGATGTCGCTCATCACGTTCG
>Ga0315912_10001901_pt1 | contig 23717 bp, 20 predicted proteins | sample VfabasoilMG_FD_204469 | JGI IMG/M metagenome (GOLD analysis project Ga0315912, IMG submission 204469) | Garden soil microbial communities collected in Santa Monica, California, United States - V. faba soil | ecosystem: Environmental > Terrestrial > Soil > Garden | place: USA: California... | reverse complement strand
AACTGCTTTCTACCAGAAGGGCCACTTCAGTGGCTAATTTCCTTATATCTAAAAATATTGTTAAGCAGAGAATCCAAACCATTGGGTACGGGTCTAAAAAACCACTTCTGGATAACAATACCGAAGAAAACAGGAAAGTGAACCGGAGGATTGAGTTTAAGATCGTGGAGGTAAAATAATTTTGTAATAATCACACCTGGCCATTATTCTTTTTCAAACGGTCACTCTATCCATATTTTCTATATTTATAGACATAAATTATTAACCGATTGCGGTTTTGCTTATTCATATTGCTTTTACTCTCTTCTACTATCTTTTCTCAAAGCAAAACCTGGATTGAGTTAAAGGAATCCATTAAGAAAGAATCCGCAAAAGACAAGCAGGGCGTTATCGATATCCAGCAAAAGAAAAAACTTCCGGTTTCTTTTTCTGATGATCGAAATCATTTTTTGATGCGGGCTGTTCATCCTTCGGGCAAACCCATTTACCTAACTACACTCAATGCGGAAGCGGCTATTACCAGCAGTGCTTCCCTGATTCAAAATGGTGTTACAGGCTTTTTACTTACCGGTGTCAACCAACATATTTTTGAGTGGGATGCTGGCTTGGTGAAACAGCATGTTGAATTTGGAAACCGCGTTATTGCCAATGAAGGAACTCTCATTGACAACCATGCCACACATGTTGCTGGTACTTTAATGGCTGCGGGTGCCAACGCGCAGGCTAAAGGCATGTCGCCTAATGCTTTTCTTCATGCTTATTATTTTGATAACGACATTGAAGAAATGGCTTCACAGGCTGAGCTAAGCCCTTACGGATTTTATTTATCTAACCACAGCTATGGCACTTCCACAGGTTGGAATAAATCGGGTGGCATTTGGACGTGGCATGGTGACGACCAGGTGAGCAACGATGAAGACTATACAGCGGGCAACTATACAACACGAACAAAGCAAATTGATGAGATTGCTTACCTCGCACCATATTATGCTATCGTGTGGGCGGCTGGCAACGATCGCGGTGATATTGGAACGGGCGGACACCCGGCAGATTGCAACGGAGGGACAGGTTATGATTGCATCATTCAAGAGGGAACCGCAAAAAATATTATTACGGTCGGTGCTGTGAATAAAGTTTTGAATTATACCGCACCAGCCAGTGTAGCCATGTCTAATTTTAGTAGTTGGGGGCCTACGGATGATGGCCGTATAAAACCCGATTTGGTAGGAGCGGGAGTTGGGTTGTTCTCTGCTTCTTCAAATGGTATAGATACATATACAACACTCAGCGGCACTTCCATGGCTACGCCAAACGTGGCGGGATCTTTAGTACTCTTGCAAGAGTTATATGGAAAATTAAATGGTGAGGGAGCCATGAAAGCATCAACACTTAAAGCATTAGCTATTCACACGGCTAAGGAAGCGGGTGCAGGCCCCGGGCCTGATTATAATTTTGGTTGGGGATTGATTGATGTAGCTGAAGGTGCGCGATTGATCAGTAAAACGGACAATGAGAATATTTTTATTCTTGAACGTGAACTTAGCAATGGAGGAACACATGAGTGGTTACTCCAACCTCAAGCCAATAAAAAAATTACAGTTACCCTTGTGTGGGCTGACCCGGCCGGCCTTCCCCCAGGCGCAGTTCTTGATCCTACCAATTCCATGCTGGTGAATGACCTGGATGTTCGATTGACTGATGACAGTGGAGTGAAAAAATTTCCGTGGATTTTAGATCCGGGAAGCCCGGGAAGCCCGGGAAGCCAGGCCACACAGGGAGACAACATTCGGGACAATATTGAAAAAATAGAATTCGATTTTCCGGAAGCCAAACCTTATCAACTTCAGGTTTCGCATAAAGGTTATTTGGTAAATAACGTTCAGCCATATTCACTGATTATTTCTTACACATCTCAAAACACAACAAAAATATTTTATTGGGTTGGTGGTTCTGGAAATTGGAATGATCCGGCCCATTGGTCGCTCACATCGGGTGGGGCCAGCGCTGGAATTATTCCTGCGCAATCAGATAGAATAATTGTTGATGAAAATTCTTTTTCAGGTGCCGGCAATATTTTATTGACTGGGAATGCAAAATGCAAGTCACTCCGATGGTGGCTAAATAAACCTGTGGGTATAGATTTCAATGGCAAAAACCTCGAGATTTCAAATGAACTCACATTCGCTTCAAATGGATTTCAAAAGATTGGTGATGGCCGCTTTGTTCTCAACGCACCGGATTCGGGAATGGTCAATGGTTATTCTGAGCTGCAGCAAAGGCCTGATTTGCAATTTGTTTCCGGCAATTGGACGATGAGCGGAAATATTTACACGGATTCCCTCATTTTTTCAGGGGGAGATGTTTCAATAAAAAATTCAAAATTATTCATCAATAATTTTATAGGACAAACCAGCTCTGCAAAACTTGATGTCGACAATTCAATTATCCGTTTGAATGAATCGTGGACGAGTGATGCATCTAAAATTGAAATCACATCTAATTATTCGGAGATAAAAATTGAATCGGATACGGTGGTTTTTCAAGCAAACAACTTAGCGTGGACAGGGACACTTTCAATAATTAATTCAAAAGTAAATGTCACGGGTACTTTGATGCTAGACTCCCTGTTCACAGGCCCGGCTTCAACAATTCAATTGTCATCCGGAGGCTTAATAACTGTGGAAAATGGATTTGATGCACAGGGCATACAAGGAATGCCGGTTGTGTTGGAAGGCATCGGCCCTGCTTCCATGAATTTTAATTTTCACAAAAAACTTTGCCTTGACTATATGCAGGTTAACCTGGTGAATTTAACCGGACAGGGAATAGTGAACCTGGGAACAAACAGTACAATTCAAAATTCCTCTGGCTGGCTGCAGCAAGGTTGCGATCAGGTTCTTTTCCCCGATTTTGATGTGCGTTACAATTGCCAGAATGCCCTTGCTCAATTTACAAACAATAGCACCGGCCCAATTGAATCGTATCAATGGAATTTTGGAGATGATGATTCCAATCAAAACTTATCCGACATGGAAAGCCCAACGCATCAATTTAATAATACCGGTGTGTTTTCTGTTACACTCACCGTTTCAGGAGGAGGAAAGTCTGTTGTTTACACAAAACCTGTTTCTATAGTTGCTAATACCTTGCCTGAAAGCGAAATTGAATACAACAGCGAAATGATGTTTAGTAGTGTTGAGGCGCCTTACTATCAATGGCTGGAAGGAAGATTGCTATTACCGCAGGAAACTAACCGCACTCTTTCTTACCAGGGAGTGGAAGGCTTGTACCAGTTGGTGATTTATGATGAGCAATGCAATCATCCGTCTTCTGAACTTTTAATTACGGATTTTGAAAATATTGAGACTTCGTGGGCTGTTTACCCCAATCCGGCTAACGATAGGCTGTACTTTTCTTTTCACGATGCCGAAGAGATTATTATTAAGGATTGCTTAAGTCGTTCGTATGATGTTCCGTGGAATTCGAGTGAAGGATGGGCAGAAGTTTCGTCTTTAAATGATGGCCTTTATATTTTGTTAATAAAAAAAGATGGGAAAGAGTGGATGAGGAGAATTTTGGTGAGGCGCTGAGGGACGTAACTTAGCGCTCATCGATGTTTCGTTTACTAAATAGTCTCACCTTATATTTGCGTCCATATTTTGATCTATGACCATTCACGTTAGCCGCAAAGAGCATTTTAACGCAGCACACAAGCTGTATAACCCGACCTGGTCGAAAGAAAAAAATATTCAGGTTTTCGGACCATGCGCCAATGAAAACTGGCATGGACATAATTTTGATTTGATCGTTACCATTAAAGGCCAACCTGACCCCGAAACGGGATTTGTTGTTGATTTAAAAAAACTGAGCACACTAATACGCAGCGAAGTAATCGAAAAACTCGACCACAAAAACCTGAATATGGATGTGGATTTTATGCGGGGAAAACTAGCTAGTTGTGAAACCTTGGTGGCCGAAATCTGGAAAATTCTTCAGCCAGCCATTCCTGCCATTAGCAAGTTTGGAAAATTGTATTCACTAAAGCTGTATGAAACTCCAAGGAACTACGTGGAGTATTTTGGAGAGTAAGCTGGGTTTCCGTTTAAGTCACCGATTTACTTTCGCCTTGAAGCCGTAATGTGATCTTCCTCGAAAAAAGCCTCCAACGCTTCATTCATTTGCCCGAACTCTACCAAAAATCCATCGTGGCCATAATCGGATTGGAGTACTGCCAACTGCGCCCCCTGAATTTTTTCGGCCAGGTATTGTTGCTCACTCAATGGGAAAAGAACATCCGATTCAATTCCTACAATAAGTGTTTTGGCTTTAATATTTTTTAAAGCTTCTTCTGCAGAAACATGCCCTCTTCCTACATGGTGGCTATCCATTGCTTTCGAGAAAGTCCAATACGTAAAGGCGTTAAACCGGTTTGCTAATTTATCGCCCTGATATCGCTGGTACGATGATGCGCGAAAATCATCCAGCACACCCGATGATTTTTCTTTTTGTGTGCTGCCATAAATAGAATAGGTGCGATAGGAAATCAAAGCTATGGCGCGTGCCACTTTCATGCCTTCAACTCCTGCCCGCGCAGATTCTTCTTTCCAGGTAGCATCGGCTGCAATGGCCATGCGCTGGGCTTCATTAAAAGCAATACCCCAGGGTGAATGCCAGGCGTTGCAGGCGATGGGAACAATGTGATCCACAACTTCAGGTTTCAACAGAGCCCATTCCAAAACCTGCTGGCCCCCCAGCGAGCCGCCAATCAATGTATGGATTTTAGGCAGCTCCAAATGTTCACGCAGTAAATCGAACGAGCGGACTATATCGCGATGTGTGATAAGCGGAAAAGAATGATAATAAGTTTTTCCTGTTTCAGGATTGATGGATAACGGGCCGGTAGAGCCATAACATCCGCCCAGTGCGTTGGCGCACACAATAAAATGATCTTTCAGATCAAAAGCGCTTCCCGGGTTAAAAAGACCTTTCCACCAATCCAAAACATCGGAGCTGCCGGTGAGCGCGTGGGTAATCCACACTACGTTACTGCGCTCTTTATTCAGTGTTCCCGCAGTAGAGTATTTAAGTTGAAAGCTGGGTAAAGATGCGCCTGACTCTAACTCAAATTTTTGATTATAATGAAAAAGTCCCTGTGTCATGTTATTAAAAATGCTTTAAGAAAATTTATTGGAAACCTTAGCCAATCCGGCAGAGAAGTTTGTTGTTAAGATGTAAATGTGATTAACAACAGCCTATACAACTACACATGTGCATACACATACACATGTAGTTGTTAGGACTGGACAAAAGGTTAAACCCGCTGGGGTGGATGGTGGCAATGAAAATGTTTTTCATTTTTCTTTCGGTTTATATTCTCCCCTCCGAACCTTTCGGATGGGGATTCAGGAATTAGCACCTTGGTTTCCCAGGTTGCTAGCGCTTCAATGAGCCTGTCTCTCTGCGCTTCTTTATAAATCGCTTCAGCGGTTAGCTGCTCGACTATGATACTGCAAACGTATTGTGCAAAAATGAGTTTCCAAAGGATTTAACGGAAAATTTTCAGAAAGTGCTGACAGGCGTTAGTGCATTATCAGCGTTCTAATATTGTTAAGCTCCCAGGAAATTATTCATGAAAAGGCCATTTGAAGGCTGATTTCAAAGCAAAAAAACCTGGACAAAAATTATTCAGTCACTGGCTTAAGCTTCTTCAGTGCTTCTTCCAGCGCCTTAATTTTCGCCTCGGCATCGGCTTTCTTTTTGCGCTCGTTATCTATAACAGCAGGTGGTGCGCTGTTCACAAACTTTTCGTTCGACAGTTTTTTCTCTACCGATGCCAGGAATCCTTTTTGATAGTCAATGTCTTTTAAGATGGCTTCTTTTTCTTTGGCGGTGTCTACCATTCCTGTTAGTGGAATAGAGAACTCCATATTTCCAACTAAAAATCCTGTGGCGTTGCCTGCTTCATTAATAGCTGAATTAATCTCCGACAAATTTGAAAGTTTCTTCACTACCGGCCAGAACAACTTAATAGCAGCTGCTTCTTTATTCTTAACGCTGAGTGTCAATGCTTCTTTTGGTGAAAGGCCTTTAGCGTTTCGTGTGTTTCGAATTTCAGTAACTACCTGGAAAGCTAATTCACTTTCTTTAATAATTTCTGAATTTACTGAACCAACCTTTGGCCACTGCGCGATGATCAGACAACCTTTCTTATCACGCTCCTTCAGCTCATGCCATAGCTCTTCGGTTATGAAAGGCATGAACGGATGCAGCATCTTCAGCAGGGATTCAAAGAAACCAATTGTTTTATCGTATGTCACGGTATCAATTGGTTTGCCAAACTCAGGCTTGATTATTTCCAGGTACCAGGAACAGAAATCATCCCACATGAGCTTATAGGCTGTCATTAGAGCGTCTGAAATCCTGAACTTCGAAAAATGATCTTCCAGTTCAGCCAGTGACTGATTCATTTTAGATTCAAACCAGGTAACGGCAATTTTATTTTCATCTGGTTGTGGAAGGTTTTCTGGCGTCCATCCTTTTACTAATCTAAATGCATTCCAGATCTTGTTCGCGAAATTCCTGCCCTGCTCACACAGTCTTACATCGAATAATAAATCATTTCCGGCTGGTGAACTAAACAACATTCCGGTGCGCACACCATCGGCTCCGTATTGATTGATTAACTCCAGTGAGTCAGGAGAATTACCCAGAGACTTGCTCATCTTCCGACCTTGCTTGTCGCGCACAACGCCTGTGAGATAAACATCTTCAAAGGGTTTCTCGCCCATATATTCATATCCGGCAATGATCATGCGAGCCACCCAGAAGAATAAAATTTCCGGTGCGGTTACAAGAACGTTAGTAGGATAGAAGTAGTTAAGGTCGTTATTGGTTGTTCGTTGTTGGTTGTTCGCAATACTTCCGGTCTTCTTGTCAAAGTACTCGTCCCTAAATCCATGGAATACTTCTATCGGCCACAGCCAACTTGATGCCCAGGTATCCAGCACATCGGAATCTTGCTTAAGTTGTCCGATGTCCGATGTCGGATGGTTAGCTTTAAATGATCGATAAGCTTCCTCTTCATTCTCCGCTACCACATAATTCCCTTCGCTGTCATACCATGCCGGTATCCGGTGCCCCCACCACAATTGCCGGGATATGCACCAATCGCGTACGTTCTCCATCCAATGCCGGTATGTATTTTTAAATTTGGCCGGATGTAATTTCACCTCATCGTTCTCCACGGCATCTTTTGCCCGAACTGAGATCTCTTTCATCTTAATGAACCACTGCAATGATAGCTTCGGCTCCACCACTGAGTTTGTGCGTTCACTTCGCCCGATACGTGTTATGAAATCTTCCTCCTTTACTAAATGTCCAGCCACACGAAGGTCTTTCACAATTTCCTTACGAACCCAAAACCTGTCCTTTCCGATAAACTTAGGCATCTCACATTTCTCATTCAGCGAACCATCATCGCTGATGGTATCAATAACCTCCAGCTTGTGGCGCAACCCGATTTCATAGTCGTTCACATCGTGGGCAGGCGTTACCTTCAGGCAACCTGTTCCGAAAGCCACGTCCACGTAGTCATCGGCAATGATTGTAATTTCCCTGTCAATAAAAGGCACTAACGCTTTTTTTCCCACCAGGTGTTTGTAGCGCTCATCTTTTGGATTTACAGCAATGGCAGTATCACCTAAAATAGTTTCCGGGCGCTGTGTAGCAATCACCACCCACTCATCTTTAGTATCTTTAATTTTATAGCGCAAGGAATATAAAACCGATTTCTCGCCATCCTCCTTATATAAAACCTCTTCGTTGCTCAAAGCGGTCTTCGCTTCACAATCCCAGTTGATCATGCGCAGGCCACGATAGATATAGCCCTTCTTGTGCAAGTCCACAAACACCCGTATCACCGACTTATAATATTCCGGGTCCATCGTAAACGCGGTGCGATCCCAATCGCAGGAGGCACCCAGCTTCTTAAGCTGCTCTAAAATGATGCCGCCATACTTCTCTTTCCACTCCCAGGCATACTTCAAAAAATCTTCCCGACTCAAATCACTTTTCTTAATTCCCTTTTCCCGCAACATAGCCACCACACGTGCCTCGGTAGCAATGCTCGCATGGTCAGTGCCCGGCACCCAGCATGCCTCCCTTCCTTCCATTCGCGCTTTGCGCACCAGCACATCCTGAATGGTGTTGTTGAGCATGTGGCCCATGTGCAACACGCCCGTTACATTGGGCGGAGGAATTACTATAGTGAAAGGTTCCTTATCCGGATTGGGCCTGGCCGTGAAGTATCCGCCCTCCATCCATTGGCGATACCATTTTTCTTCAACCTCTGCCGGGCTGTATTTTGTTGCTAGAGACATGAATTCTATTTAGACAAGCCGCAAAAATACCTTAAAGTGTTGAAAATTTCATTCTGGAACCCTTTACACCACCTTCTTGCTCTCTGGGATGAGCTCCAATGCAAACTTGGTCATATCTTGTAATGCGCTAATCCTTTTTTCATATAGAGCTGATATTACACCAAAAACACAATTGCTAAGATTATCAAATCCGTTTTGGTTGAAGGAATATGATTTTGTGTAGAATTCACTTTTGTTACTAATGTAATTTTCAAGTTTTTCGGGTTCATTAATTGTAGTCATAACCAAAGTATAAGGAAGATTTTCAAGCTCCTGTTTAAAGTTCCGTTCCAATTGAGTTATATCAACATTTAGTTCATTAATTTGTCTATCTGACCATTCAAACTGGGTATGCAGACGATTTACTAACTTCTGTAGTTTTTCTGTAATTTCCTGTATTGGTAGTACTTTCATTTGCAATTCGAGTACTTGTTTAAACAACTGAATCAGTTTTTCAGATTCATTCCGCTGCAACGCTAAGGAAAGGAGATATTGAAAGGCATGGCGGTCTAATTCAATTCTTGTCTTCTTACCTTGGTTAATATCCTGTTTTACTAATTCAATTAACTGAGGGATATCAGATAATTTTTTCTTTTGGTAATCAAATTCAAAAACATCATTCTTACTCAAATTTGTCTTTAAATTTTCTAACAATTGCAGATCGTCATGATTAAGAGAAAAACGCTGGAAAAAGTCCCGGTTATAATCGGAGAAAATCTCCTCTAGCGCTCTGTCTGTTTGTTCAAGTTTTGCTTCTTCAGGATCAAATTCTCCGAGCATTCTATTGTCATAAAACCCTTTGAATATTGTTGGCAATTGATACTTGTCTCTTTGCTCATTGTACAGACCAATAAACTCATCCTTGTCAATGACCTCAAAATTTTTAGAGTCAGGTGTTCCTATCGAATAAAGTTTCTCAGAGAGCTTTTGTTGCCAGTTGTCAGGGTCGGAAAATAGAATCCATGCACTCTCTAGTGATTCTTGAGAGTGAAGATCGATTGTGTTGATATTGGCCTCGCGTTCTTCACGTGAAGGGTGTGAAGCCCATTGATCTTTAATGTTGATCCTTGATTTTACAAAATGTCTTTGAAGATCATCTTCAGTAATTATTGGTAAGCTATTGGCAACTTTAAGTTTAAGGTCTGCTGCCAATTGTTCATTCATATACAGCTGTAGGGAATAGATGTTTTTAGCCCTTTTTCTTTTTGTAGCCAACTCATTTAATATCCCGAGAGTGTGATCATAGGTCGAATCGGTAAATTCGATTTTACGAAGTGTTTGAATGAGTGAATTATTCCCTGTGACACTACAAGCTACCAAGTCGGCATGGTATTCCATTTCTCTGGAAAGTGCCATGTATCGTACATTTAGTCTTGTATAAAGGTAAGCAAGAAGTTTCCTTACCTGCTGAACGATCCTAAAAGTAAGTCCAGCGAAAAAACTAAAAATATTTCCTGCATTGGCCCAATGCTCCAAGGTTTGATCCCATTTATCTCGGTTGTTGACCAAATCGAAAATAATTTTATTGGCAGTGTACACATAGCTTCCAAGCTTGGTGCTACGCTGGGAAAAATGACCAAATTCATGGGCAAGCGCGGCCTTAAATTCACTTATGTTTAAAGAATTTACCAAACCCAAACCAATCCTTAAATTTTTTCTGATAGTTAGAAACATACTCCAGAAACTGGAGTTGTAAGAAACGTATGCATTAACGTCAGGAATTAGAAAAATTCTCTTTGGAAAATCCGTTTTTACTTCGCTCGTTATTTGCCGTATAAATCCAAAAAGTTCGGGCTGATCTTCTTCCTTTATTTCTATTTCGAGTGGATTTTCATCGCGACTTCTGACAAAAATGAATTTTATCAGAAAAATAAAAATCATCCCACCTAAGGCCGCTAAACCCAAACCAATGGTGAGTGTAAATAAGTTCGGGAATATTCCAACAATACCAATACCCAATATAGTGCACAATACTAGGAGGCCCAAACTTAGCACGATTAGTAATAAGTAGGTGGCTATAAATACCCCTATTCCCTTAATCATTGAATAAACCTGCTTTTTGAATTCTAGAGATGGCTCCAAAAATGAGTAATTAGCAACAGTGGGTGGATTGGGATACTTTTGAATTGGCATAGAATATCATTTGGGAGGGCAAAATATTGAAATTGCCCTTCCTTATAAAATTTTTTATAGACACTAGCATCTGTGGTTGGTTTCTCTCGCCTTTGTTGGTGTTCTTCTTCAACAAAGGGCGGGTGTGTACAATGCTTTGTAACAGACAATAATAGAAAGACGAATAATTTTTCTCTTTTTCCTTTTTGGCAAATAATGGTTGGACTGACATTGGACTCACGACTTTGACAACTAAACCCGACAAAGACAATAATTTATATGAATGTAGAAGGACAAATCAAAAAGTATATTTCTAGTCAACCTGAACCGAAACGCAGCGACATGCAAGCGTTGCACCGCACTATTCTGCAAATAATGCCGGCCTGTAAACTATGGTTCCTCGATGGTAAAAACAGTGAAAATAAAGTTATTTCTAATCCTAACGTGGGATACGGAAGTCACACCATAAAATACGCTGATGGAAAGACCAGGGAGTTTTATCAAATTGGTATCAGTGCAAACAATACCGGAATCTCTGTCTATATCCTTGGTATTAAAGATAAGAAACACCTGGCGCAGGCATACGGAAAAAAAATCGGCAAGGCGAGCGTGAGCGGATATTGCATTAAGTTCAAAACGCTGAAGGATATAAACATTGATGTACTAGAGACGGCAATACGAGATGGCGTAGAGGCATCCGTTGACTAACACCATAAAGACAGGTTAGGTCACATACAGTGACGACTTAAAACAACGAAGACTACAATAATGGAGGACACCATAAAGTATCACACCTTCGAACCGCCTCCACATTTAGAGTCGTTGATCAAGTGTTATTGGACCCTGGAGGTTCCGGCACATGGCGATTATCAAAAGCAACTCATTATACCAGACGGATGCATCGAAATGATCTTTACACTGGGGGACGATGTGAAGCGATATACCTCCAACGATAAATTTCTTATTCAGCCTCGCGAAATGGTTCTCGGACAAATTACCGAATCCTTTTTCATTGAGCCGACCGGATATGTAAACACGTTTGCCGTTCGGTTTTATCCTTACGGTTTTGCCAACTTCGTGTCCATACCCATCAAAAAATTAGCCAATAAGGAAACGCCTTTAGAATTGATCTTTGGTAAAAAGCAGTCACAAGAATTGAGACAAAAAATTAAACGGGCGGCTAACACAAAAGCAAGAATAAAAATCGTTGAAGCTTTCCTTTTGAACAAACTAAAAAACAAATCGACTATTGACCATATTGTGAAAACTACAGTTGATATGATGCTGTTGACAAAGGGAAGCACACCGATTAAATCTATTCTTAAAAACGATTTATCAAAAAGAAGACAGATTGAAAGAAAATTCTTCGAAAAGGTCGGAATTAGTCCTAAGAAGCTGGGTAAGGTAATCAGGCTGCAGGCCGTGTTAAAAATGTTGCTGAACAGGCAATCTAAGAATTTAACTGAATTGGCTTACGACAATGAGTATTACGACCAGGCACATTTTACAAAAGATTTTAAAGAGTTTACAGGAACTACACCCAAAGAGTTCTCGCAGGATGGCAAGATGATTCTCTCCTCCCTTATCTATAAAAATGGTTAGTGTCGCATTTTTACAATTACGGCAACGAGCGACATCGTAATCTGCAGCGTCAAATAAATTAAAACATTATGAAAAAGATAACACTATTCGCCATGGTGGCGATTGGAATGGTTTTTATTGCCTGCACAAACCAAAAAAGCCAGGACTTACAAACGCTAAGCGCAGATACAACAGCAACTAAAACAATAAACGATATGAAAAGTTTTGTTTCCATTTTTGAAATCCCCGCTACCGAAATTTCGCGGGCTGTCGATTTTTATCAAACCATTCTGGATATTAAAATTGAGAAAATGGATATGCCGGGAATGCAAATGGGAATACTCCCTTATGAAGGGCAAATGGTGATCGGAGTAATTATTAAAGCAGAAGGATACCAACCTTCGGCCGATGGTGTAACCATATATCTGAATGGTGGAGATAATCTTCAGGTTGTTCTTGATAAGGTTGAGAAAAAAGGAGGGAAAATACTGGTACCGAAAACACTTCACGCTGATGAAAGCGGATACTTCGCCATATTCCTGGATTCAGAAGGAAACAAGATTGGGCTCCACTCCCCGAATTAAAACCTAACCGAACAGTTTTAGGGTTTAACATTCTCTCTCGAAAACTTTAACCGTCATTGCGCCTGCCTGTCGACAGACAGGAGCTGAGGCACGACCCCTGCCCGTCCGGCAGGCGGGGAAGCAATCCCCTTAATGGTTATTAGATTATTAGGCAGCCTGGCGAGACGCCACCGGGCTGTCGCTACTCGCCACCTCACGCACGTGCCCCTTCGGGCTCAAACATGCCGCTCCATCCCTGGCTGAGAGTTGAGTGCACTTTATAGATGTGTATATTTATTAATTAGTAACGATTACCAAATGAACCAAATACAAAAGGATTTAACCGATCATGCATTTCGAAACATCCTGGTCTATTTAAGCAGGACAGACTCTATGCTCCGATTTATTGGCGAAAAAATTGGGAGTTTAAGAGGCAAATTGTTTAGCAATTTAGAAACCCACGAAATAATAGAGGCATTTGTGATAAAGTTTATTTGCGACTGGGAATGGTTTATAGAAAGACATGTGGTGCATCTCATGAGTCGAGATACTACACAACTCTCCGAGCATTTAACCTTAACATTACCGACTACAATTTCTTTCGAGGAAGGAGTCGCTATATTAAACGGAACTGGATACTTCAATTTTAAAAATTGCTCCGACATTAAAGCACTCGCCAAAAAAATAATAATAGCCCAAAACAATTCGTTCCCTTCAATTACCCAAGATGCAATAAAAAATATTGACAATCTCTACACTATTCGAAACTACATAGCTCACAAAAGCAACAAGTCAAAAAAAACTTTGACAGCACTCTATACTCAAATAGGCATAACATCATTTATTGAGCCCGGGGAGTATCTATTGCTTAAGCATAAAGACGAGACAGATCCCAAATACACAAATTTCTATTATCATTGCTTTAGTCTTTTTATGAGTGCATTTCAAATGTGGGAGTTTCTATTCCCACATTCATTCGAAGAGCTAAAAGTAAATGGAGAATTTAATGCCGAATCAATGCAAAGGCTTCTACATCTTTTAACATTTAGAAAAGCTGGAGATTAACTTGACGATAACCGAGATCGCCCCAAACTATCCGTAGTCTATCAAAATAAAAGAATGCTGTCCTGAGTTTCTCCCCCAAACTATCGTAGTCTATCAAATAAAATGCTGTCCTGAGTTTGCAACTCAGGCACTTTGGACAACGTAGCCGGAACCGTTAATACAAATACTTTACTCGCATTTATATGAAAAAGTAAAATTCCCGATCATATTGATCCCCCATTCAACAGTGCTGGATATTGGAAGGCCATCATTGTTGTATTGATATTTGGCAGACCACGTAGTGGTTTTAGCATCATCAGGAGAGGTCACATGAACTTGGTGAAAATCAATTGGGTTGTTTTTGCTCAAGAATTGCTCAATTGGGCGATTGAGAATGAACCATGCCACATTTCCTTTCAAGGGATTTATTTTTTTATCATAAACTATATCAAGAGTTCGTTCATAGAGCAATTGTCCTGTTTCTTGATATTGTTTTAGAATCAATTTTATGACATTGCCCCCATCATAAATAAACTCATAATTTCGCCACAGAAATGGATCATCATTTATTTTGCTTATGTCTTGAAATCGATTCGAGAAGATCTCTAGTCCGATGATTTGTTTATCATTGTAAATGAATTTTTGATTCGTATAATATTCCGGTGATTCTTTTTCTACAGTTCGCACTACGGAAATTTTAGCTCCTTCATAAATAAAACTGTAATCATACTCATCTGTCTGCACTCCATCGGAATGATCTGTCGCAGAAACTAGTTGTTGATCTTGATAGGTAAACGGTAATGAATAGACGTACTCACTATTTAAATACTTTTTAGGGCCGTATAGCTTGGTCAAATTACCATTATTGTCGTATTCAAAGTTGTATGTATATTCATCAATGATACTTCCAAAGTACTTGAACTCAACTTGTGTAAGCATGCAGCCTAAATCTTCTAATGAATGTGGTGCCTCAGGCTCTATTTCACTATTCTTTGAACATGAAAAGAAAATAGTAACAGCAAAAAAGCCAAGAATATGTTTTTTCATCAAAAATTTTGATTGAGTCTCGAGAATAGAAGTTGCAAAATTATAAAACTTTAGTGAAGCCGTCCAAAATGATTAGTAGCCTTATAGGCTGGTTATTCACTTTTTTGAGGCAAACCCCCCAAGCTATCCGTAGTTTGTTAAAGAATGTCCTGAGTTTGCAACTCCCCGGAGACGAGTATTCACGCTAAAAAAAATCAAACTTACCTGTAAGTTTTTTATTAAGGTCGGTACTTATACAGCAAATAGCATAAAGCTTGGAAAAAGACTTTTTAAAAGACGTTAACGAACATCAAGGCATCATCCTCAAGGTATGCAGCTTATACTGCGATGATCGGCAAGACAATGAAGACCTTTTCCAGGAAATTCTGCTGCAGCTGTGGAAGTCGTACGCTTCTTTTAAGGGTGAGTCAAAGATCAGCACGTGGATGTATCGTGTGGCATTGAACACGGCCATCACAAGGCTGCGCAAGAAAAAAAGGAGACCCGATAACGAGCGAATGGCCAGTGAAAACTTTAATGTAGCGGAGCGCGATAACGACCGCCTCGACATTCAATTTGGCGCTGAACTGCAACAGGCTATCGATACGCTTAACCGGTTCGACCGGGCGCTGATGATGTTGTACCTCGATGAAAAGAGCTACAGCGAAATGGCGGAGATTATGGGTATGACCGAAACAAACATTGGCGTGAAGATCAACCGCATAAAAACAAAATTAAAAACAATACTAAACCCTTCATGATTATGGAACTCGATGACTTGAAAAAAGGGTGGAACCAGAAAACCACAGAACTCTCAAAACTAAACCAAAAAAATATGGAACAATTGGAACACATTCTAAAACAAAAGACCGCTGGCGCGTTGAACTCGGTGAAAGGGAAATTCGGTGTGCTGATTTCGTACGCGTTGATCAGCGTGATGGTAACTGTACTGTTATCGGGCTTCGCGCCCTGGCTGATGGGAAACGAAGGACCGATCTATGCATGGCCCACAACGTTTGACCGCGTGCTGAATTTGCTGGTAGCTCTGCTGCTGACGCTGACGTTTATTTTCTTCTATTGGCTGAAGTACACTGCCATGGAAACGGGATTTGAAGGGCAGGACATTAGAAATGCGCTCGGCAACAATATTAAAAAGCTGAGGCGCTCACTGCGCCACGAGGTTTGGTTTGTGGTTATTTTATTCTTTGGCTGGGTGGCGATTGCGCGGGCTCACTCGCAGGTGGCTGGCTATGGCAACTTCATGGATATTTTCCGCGCGGATGTTCTGCTGGCTATAGGAGCGTTGGCGGTTTTTCTTGGCGCATACCTCCTGGTACGATACAGGCACTATGTTAAATATATTAAGGAGTTGAACTCATACCTGGAAGAGTTTGAAGGGGCGTGATTGGGAGTAACCAACCTCCATTTACCAAAATCCACACTACCCTGGTCAAGAACCCATCTAACTTTCTCGAAAGAGAGGTGATGGGTTTTTGTATTTATATGTCCCACTCAAAACATTTTCTATTGGCTTTGTAGCATTAACCTGTTAAACTGCAATAACCTTACGCAAACCTTATGAAATCAAATGTGTCCCGAAGAAATTGGATTAAGCGCCTGTCGGCCAGTGTGGCTGGCATCATGCTGGCCGAAGGGTCAGCATCCGCTTCCCCTAAAAAACAAAAGGCGATTGCCTTTAATCCAAGCCTGGCTTTGGTTGCGCCACGCGATGCAATCAAAATAACAAAACTTGAAATTATACCGGTGCATACTTGCCGAACCATCTTTGTTAAGATGCATACTGATGCCGGAATTATTGGAATAGGAGAGGGCACCGTAGAGGGTCGGATAAAAACCACCATGGCGGCCATTCAGGAACTTGAAAAATATTTGATCGGCAAAGACCCACGACAGCCGGCACACCATTGGCAAGCGATGTACCGTCATGCCTTCTATCGGGGAGGCATTATTCTCACGAGCGCACTCTCGGCAGTCGATATTGCCATGTGGGATATAAAAGGAAAAGCTTTGGGTGTTCCCCTATACGAATTATTAGGTGGACCAACCCGGAATTATATTCGGTTGTATGGACAAGCAGGATCGCCCGAGGGAGCGAAAGAAGTATTAGCGGAAGGATACAAGTCCATGAAAATCAGTGTGACGTCAAGTCGGGGGAGATTGTCGCGATATTCGGAGAATCCTGATTTTGTTAACGGAATTGTAGAAAATTTAAAAGCTATACGGGAGACTGTCGGGCCAAAAATCGATCTCGGCATTGAACTCCACGGTGACCATCAACCACAAACATCGATGGTGATCATAAAAGCGCTTGAACAATTTCAACCATGGTTTATCGAGGAGCCGATTCAGTTTCAGAATCTGCCTCTCATGGCGGAGATGGCAAAGAAGACACATATACCAATAGCCACCGGAGAACGAATGGTCACCAAGTGGCAGTTCAAAGAGTTGTTATCGTTGGGAGCAGCGTCACTTTTGCAGCCCGACATAACGCATTGCGGTGGAGTAACGGAACTGAAAGCTATTTCAACATTGGCCGAAGCTTATTATGCCGGCATGCTTCCCCATGCCAAAGAAGGTATAGTAGGAGCCGTTGCCTCCATGCATGTGATGGCCTCCATTCCAAACTTTCTGGCGCATGAAATGCCAAGTTTGCAGGCGGCACCCAAAGACAAAGTGGAGCGGAGCTATTTAGGAAAGAGTTACATAAAAAAACCCTTGGTGATGAATGATGGCACGATCATACTGAAAGACAACATCAGCGGACCCGGACTGGGAATTGAGCTTGACGATAATTTGATTGACAATGAACGTGGGGTTGAGGAATGGGAGTTTCCGGAGATGTGGGACAGCGATGGTTCAGTGCTGGATCATTGATAAGCTGAATATTTTTTATTCTACAGTTAGTGTTGTTGCCAAACGCTTTTGTTTCTACATTAACGGAATTGGTTTGAGTAGTGAATGGTTCGTGAGGACATGGACCAAGGCTGTGGAGTTAAAATTAATTTGATCCAGAATGATAGTAATGAAAAGACTGAGTAGAATTCTATTGATGGTATCAGTTTTATTTATAGCTGACATAATAACGATATTAGTGTTAGATATGATTTATCTCCTCATCTTTTTCAATGATACTGGTCAAGCTTGGCTACTATTACCAATAGCTTCAGTACGTCTTTTTTTTGATTCCTTTCTATTTGGAGTCATATGTTATGCTTTATTGATACTTCCATCTTTTTTCAAGTACATTAAAGTTTTGCATGTAATGAGTTTTGTTATAATTAGTATTTCTAGCTTCCTTTTCAGTTTAAGTAATAGAGATGAAGATTTATTGTTTGTTATTCAACTCATTGGATGTAGCCTAATTACTTATGCTTTTTTAAAGGGACGTTTACAGCCCTCTATGGAAGATATTTAAAATTGGTAGAAATTGAGTAAGTCCACCCGCCTTGGTTCGTGTCGACACGAACCAAGGCTGTGGGTGGGAGAAAACTTAATGATCTTGATTTAAAACTTAATGACTTTAAACCTAAATGATAGACTTGAGCGATTTTTCTGTATTGGAGACGAGCACTATACTGAAAGATATTGGTGATTTTCCACAAATTATCCGTATAGATAAGGCTTATAAGCTTGGTCTAGAGTCTTCAATTGATGTCTTTGCTAACTATAAAGGAAGTATTCCTAAGAAAATTCCAAATTTACATGATTGCTTAGTACTACACCCTAAATCAAAATTGACCGACTTAGTGAGTTGTTCACTTGGACCAGGAAATGATTTGATTATAAGTGAAAAACTAAAGACGTTGCTCGCTCATTATGAATTGGGGCCGCTGAAATTCTATAAATGCAATTTACTTCAAGGAAGAAATAAAATCGAAGAATATTATTGGATACATTTTTTATATGACCTCATGAAGGAAGTATTGTTTGCTAAATCCGAATTCAGATTGGGCTCGGATGTGGTAACTGGTATAGGCAGCTATCAGGATTATGTAAATTTTAGCTCAAAGCATGACCCTTTTGGATTTCTCAGAGCTACTAAACTATTTCTACCTAGTAAATTCAAAAAATTGGATTTTTTTATGATTGGTGGATTTGATCAAAATGTCTACCTGAGCGAGGCTCTTGCTAAAGTAATGATTAAGCAAAAGTTTACTGGTATTTTTATCAAAACTTAAATCTCCATTGCGCAAGCGTGACCCCCATGTAGGCGCAAGCGTCACGCTTGTGCCATTGATAGTCACGCCATTGATAATCATTGTTTATCTGCTCATAAGTTTTTGTAGCTTTAAACGTGAGCCGCAAGTACAAATTTGGAGATAACACCAAACTATATTTTATCAGCTTTGCGGTAGTCTATTGGATAGACCTGTTTGTAAGAAAAGAGTACAAAGAAATTGTATTGGATAGTTGGCGGTACTGCCAGCAGGAAAAGGATTTGGAGATTTATGGTTGGTGCATCATGCCTAGTCATATCCATATGATTGTTGGCACAAAAGGTCGGCCATTGGACAAAGCAATTGGCGAGATGAAGAGCCATACGTCTAGAATGCTTCGAAAGGCTATAGCGGAACATCCTGGAGAAAGCCGTAGGGAATGGATGACTTTAATAATGGAAAAAGCAGGGACACAGAATAGCAACAATAATGAATGGCAGTTGTGGCAACAGCACAACAAGCCTATAGAGCTTTTTAATGGTGAGATATTTCAGCAAAAACTGAATTACATTCACAAAAATCCCGTGGAAGCTGGTTTTGTTGAACTTGAGGAAGATTATTTGTACAGTAGTGCAAGAGACTTTTACAATAAGAAAGGGTTGATTGAGCTATGCTATATTGTTTAAAGATATGGCACAAGCGTGACGCTTGCGCCAGTGTTGGGGAGAACAGTTGCGGAGACAGAAAGCCATAATTTACTAACAGATGAAAGTTATTAATTTCCTTACACTATTAGTTGTTATAACCATATTTAGTTGTTCCAAGCATCAGCATTTGAGTATTGATAAATTAAAGAATTCTGATTTTTTAGCTCAATGGGATATTTCAAGCAGCACTTTTATAGACTCTTGCTCTAGATCGAACACGGAGAGTCCTTACTTAATTCTAATTCACTCAAGAGAATCAAATTTGAGAGAAAAATTAATCGAGTATGTTATTCAGGAAAAGGGAACCCAATTTCAGTGCAATAAGATATTCATTCTAGAATCTTCGCAGTTTGGAACAAGTCATTACTATTCTGCCGCTATTTGGTTCAATGATGATGATATCTGCCTGAATGTTCGAATTAGTGCAAATGGAAAATTAGAAAAAATAGAAGGTTTGAGCAAAATTCCTCTTCTTTCCAAATTGGAAGAAATGTCCTCTTGCTGTGAGATGGAAAAGGGAGTTAACCATAGTTTCTGTACGTACTATACGACAGTAGAGAACTCATCAGATTCTACATTTAGAATTAGCAATTTCTGTATTTTTTATGGAGAACCTTGATAGATCCGCTAACTGGCACAAGCGTGACGCTTGCGCCAGTGTTGGGAGGCTCTTGCTAAAGTAATGATTAAGCAAAAGTTTACTGGTATTTTTATCAAAACTTAAATCTCCATTGCGCAAGCGTGACGCTTGCGCCAGTGTTCGGGATATTTTGGATGGTAGAAATGTAGCTCCAGTTAATCTTTTATTTCGATGAAAATAAAAATACTTCTTGCCGTCCTGGTGTCCAGTCTCAGCGTATCAGCTCAAAATTATGTTGACATTGCCCGGTTGTATTACAACAATACAGCATTGAATAATTTTGAGAACTCTACCGATCAAACGCGCGTGACTGAAATGGGACTGGATTTGAACTATCCAATTGTGCTGAAATCCGGCAGTGCATTCTTAACGGGCTTTTCTTACGAGCAGACTCATTTAAAACTGGATGCAGGAGCTGAATATGAAATCATTTCTTCCATTGTTGTGCGAATGGGATTGAATAAAAAATATTCCGATAAGTTATCGGGCACCTACACCATTATCCCTAAACTAGCTTCCGATTTTGAGCAACCTTCACCACATAATTTTCAACTTGGGGCATTGGCATTAATGAAATTCAGCCGGCACGATCAGTTAAATTATAAAGTAGGGATTTATGCGAATTCAGAACTTTTCGGACCCTTTATCGTGCCTTTAGTTGGGATGTACTACCTCCATAAAAACAAAAAATTGGAAACCAATATTCTGCTTCCGTCACTGGCAGATGTTAATTATAAACTCAATAAGGTTTTGACTTTTGGAATGAATTTTACCCTGCAAATCAGGAGTTACCATTTGTCTGATGTAGAAACAACGTCACAACCGGGTTATGTGGTAAAGAACTCAAATGATGCATGTGCCTATTTGAAATTTAATTTCACTCAACAAATAAGTTTGCAAACCAGGGTTGGCTATTCCGTTGCCAGAACTTATCGGGTTTTTAATGAAGGCGATCAATTGAAGATGGCTGTTTCACTTATTAAAATTGGGGACGACCGGGAACAGCTTAATACCGAATTTTCAAATGGCTTAGTGTATCAGGCGATTTTGCTCTACAGATTTTGGCAGAAGTAGGCTGGCTTCAAATCCCTTAAATTTTGCTTGATTTCCTGGGTTATCGCAATTAGGTGAGCTTTCTTCTGCCACCTGCTCAATAAGTCCCGCCAGCTACTCATTAGCGATATTCCGGCCCTCTGGGTCAGGGTAAATTTGTGCCAACAAAAAAACAAAAGACCCCATGAAAAAAATAACATTGATTTTCGCTCTTTTTATTGCATTTGCAGTTAAGGCACAAGACCGCCCGATGTACGAAGTGTACTCTATAATGGTTTTAAATTTCACGAAGTATGTTGAATGGCCCGATCACGCTGGCTCTGGTGAGTTCATTATCGGTGTGATGGGCGATAATGACGTTTTCAAAACTCTTAACGATTGGTATGGTGGCAAGCCCCGCGGCTCAAAAACTTATGTGGTTAAGAAGTTCAATTCAGCCTCAGAAATAACGGATTGTGCCGTGCTGTACATCGCGAATTCTAAGAGCGGTGAGTTTGAGAATGCAAAATCAAAGATTCATGGCAAAGGCACTCTTTTAATTACCGACAAGAATGGCTTGGGTGCCAGGGGCAGCTCCATCAATTTTAAAATTGTTGGTAACAAGTTGAAATTTGAATTAAATCAGAGGGAGGTTGAGGGTGCAAACCTGAAGGTATCAAGTTCCCTTTCGGCCATGGCCATATTGATCTAGACATTTTTTAAATTATGAAAGTAAAACCGGATGGGACTCCCATCCGGTTTTTTTGTTATCAGTAACCCAAGACATCTTTATCTTTTGCTCCTTCCACAAAAGCATGCAACTCTTCATTCTTATGAAGTGGCCCCATAACAAACAATACAACGAAAACTCCAATCATGGCAACGATGCCATAGCCAACGAACAGATAATTGTAGGCTGTGGTGTAATCGAAACTCTGCGAAAGTGTTTTAACTGCGCGTCCTGATAAAGATTGAAACAGCGCTCCGCCTAAGCCTGCACCCACGCAAGCCATGCCCCAAACAGAAGCGGCTGAAGTTTTAGGAACAACATCGGCCGGGAATGCAAGTGAGTTGGTATTGCATGCTGTAAAACCAAAGCCTGAAATGCCAAAAATTATTAATGCAGACATTGGTGTGGTAACAACAAACGGAGCCAGTAAAAGAGAGCCACCCATAATAAAACCTGAAATAGCCACCGCCATTTTTCTTGCCTTCGGAATGGATACACCTCTCTGAATAATGAATTGCGTAAAGTAGCCACCAATAATATTTCCAATATCTGCGATGACGAAAGGTATAATTGCATACCACCCGATTTGTTTCAAATTCCAATGATGTACATCGGCCAGGTACCGCCCAATCCAAAAGGTGACAAAATACCAAACTGGATCGAGGAACACTTTAGAAAGCGTGAACGACAAGACAAACCTGGTCTTTAAAAGTTTAAGAGGAGGGATGATCTTGTTCTTAACTGTTTCCACTGAAGCGCCCGGAGTGTAATACACAAACCAAAAAATGACCAGCCACAAATAGCCGAGCGAGGCGAGAATGATGAAGGTGGATTGCCATCCGTATCGAACGCCCAGGTAGGCCACAAGGGGCGGAACGATAATGGCGCCAAGCGCTGCTCCACTATTAAAAATTCCGGAGGCAGTCGATCTTTCGTGAGGAGGAAACCATTCCCCGGTGAGCCGCACAGCAGCCGGCCAATTGCCTGCTTCTCCAACACCCAGCAGAAATCTACAGATGCCAAATTGAAGTGGCGTGACAACAAAAGCGTGGATCAATCCTGCAGTAGTCCAGAAGGCCATGAAAACCGAATAACCTAACCGTGTGCCTAATCGATCAATAACGAATCCGGAAAAAGCATTCGACAGCATGTAGGCGATAAAAAAAGCAGAACCTAAATATCCGAATGCATCATCCGGAATTATTTCACGTAGCGGTCCGTCTGCACTCAGATAATTAAATGCGAGTCGGTGAACATAATTCAACACGGTTGCCAGGAAGGCAAGCCCAACCATTACCCAGCGCATGGGCAAAGGTTTTATGGGATCTAGGGAATTAGGGAGACTGCTCACCGATTAATTCATGGATCACTAAAAATGGAAAATTATTGAACAATCCATCCACCGTCTACGGAAAACATACCGCCTGTTGTAAAACTGGAAGCCGGGCTTGATAAATACAGCGCGATGCCCGCAATCTCATGCAGTTCACCCCAACGTCCCATTGGTATCTTCGCTATAAAGGCTTTGTATTTTTCTGGATCGTTCATAATAGGTAAATTCATTTCTGTGCCGAAAGGCCCTGGTAAAATAGCATTGGCGGTGATACCATCTTTGGCAAACTCCATAGCCAGCGCGCGTGTCAACTGTATTACTGCACCCTTGCTTGTGGCATAAGGAGTGCGCTCG
>Ga0315912_10001900_pt1 | contig 23722 bp, 26 predicted proteins | sample VfabasoilMG_FD_204469 | JGI IMG/M metagenome (GOLD analysis project Ga0315912, IMG submission 204469) | Garden soil microbial communities collected in Santa Monica, California, United States - V. faba soil | ecosystem: Environmental > Terrestrial > Soil > Garden | place: USA: California... | reverse complement strand
CATTTCTGGCCCGAGCAAGGGCTGTCCAGGCAGTGGCGCGGGGCGCACGGAGGGGGTTCGCGTGCCCCGGCAATGCTTGAGCTTGCGCAGGGACGCGCCGGATCAGAGCAGCCCGTGCCCCGCGGCAGCCACCGCGGCCTGCACGCGTGAGCTGAAGCCCAGCTTGCGCAGTACATGCTGCACGTGGATCTTCACCGTGGTCTCGGCGATGCCCAGATCGCGGGCGATCTCCTTGTTGCTGGCACCGCGTGCGATGCCGCGCAGGATGTCGCGCTCGCGCGGTGACAGCTGCTCGATGGGCGAGGGCGGAGGTGGCGCCACCTCGCTCTCGGCCGTCGCGGCCGTGGCGCCGCGATAGGCGGCCACCAGCTTGCCGGTCATCTCCTCGGCCACCACGCTGGCGCCGCGCATCGCGCGCTGGATGGCGCTGACCAGCGCATCGCCCTCGATGGTCTTCAGCAGATAGCCGCAGGCGCCGCCACGCAGCGCTGCGGCCAAGTCGGCCTCGTCCTCGCTGACCGTCAGCATCATGATGCGCGCGCCCGGCGCGGCTTGGCGCAGCGCCGGTAGCGCGTCCACGCCGTTGACGCCGGGCAGGTGGTTGTCCAGCAGGATCAGGTCGGGCTGCAGCTCGGCGGCGCGGCGTTGCGCCTGGCCGGCATCGGCCGCGTCCCCCACCACCTGCAGCGACGCATCGCGCGCCAGCAGCGCGGTCAGGCCGCGGCGGAACAGCGTGTGGTCGTCCACCACCAGGACGCGCACCGGCGCGTTCATGCCGTCGCGACCTCCTCGCGGGCGGCATGAGCGGCAATGGGCGCCAGCTCCAGCACCACCGAGCTGCCGTGCCCCGGCGTGGAGATCAGCTCCAGCGTGGCGCCGATGCGCTCGGCGCGTTCGGCCATGATGCGCAGGCCGACGTGTGTTTCACCGCGGCCGGGATCCTCGGTGTGGAAGCCGATGCCGTCGTCGCGCACCTCGAAGCGCCAGCGCGGCTGCTGCTGCACGTCCAGCCACACCTGGCTGGCGCGTGCGTGCTTGCGCACGTTGGACAGCGCTTCCTGCAGGATGTGCAGCACCTGCAGTTGCAGGTCGGGCGTCAGCGGCAGGCCCTGGCCGTGCATCTGCAGGCTGGCCTTGACGCCGCTGTGGTGCTCGAACTTGCGCAGCGTGGTCTGCAGTGCAGGTTCGATGTGCTCGGTGTTGGCGCGGGTGCGGAAGTGCAGCAGCAGCTCGCGCACGTCACCGTAGCTTTCGCGCACGCCGGTGTCGATCTCGCCCAGCACGGCCTGGATGCGCGTGGCATCGCCGCTGGCCAGCGCGTCGCGCATCAGCTGCACCTGGATCTTCAGAAAGGCCAGCGACTGCGCGATCGAATCGTGCAGCTCGCGCGCCAGCAGGTAACGCTCCTGCGACACGGCGGCTTCCTTGGCCAGGCTGTCCAGGCGCAGGTTTTCCATCGCCGCGCTCAGGTGCGCGACCAGCGCCTCCAGCAGCGAGCGTTCGGCCTGCGACGGCGCCACCTGGGCGTTGTAGAACAGGTCCAGCTCGCCCATCGTGCGCTCGTGCAGGCGGATCGGCAGCGACACCACGGTGCCGAAGTCGGCACGCGCGCAATGCCCCAGGTTGCCCTGTGGCAGCGCATGCACGGGGATGACGCGCACGCCGGGCGCGGCCAGCGGCGCGCCGCAATGGCAGTCGCCAGCCCTCAGGCATTGCTCCTGCTCGACCATGCCCTGCGGCAGGCCCTGGCTGGCCAGCAGCAGGTAGCGCTGGTTGCCTTCGTCCGACCAGCGCAGCGCCACCGCGTCGGCATGCGCCACGCGCGCAATGCGCTGCGTGAAGCCGTGGGCCAGCGCCTCCAGCGTGGTGGCGCCGGTGATGAGCGTGCTCACGTCGTACAGCGCCTGCAGGCGTTCGCCCTTTTCCTGCAGCTGCGAGGTCTTCTCGGCCACCTTGGCTTCGAGGTTGCGGTACATCGACTGCAGGTGCTCGGCCAGCTCGTTGAAGCCGGCGGCCAGCGTGCCGAACTCGTCGCTGCTGCGGCCGCTGACGCGCGCGCTGAAGTCGCCGCCCTGCAGCCTTTCGATGGCGCGCTTCAGCTGCGACACCGGCTCCAGCACGAAGCGGTAGCCGGTGAGCAGCAGCGTGGCGCCGCCGGCCACGGCCAGCACCAGCACCGCCGTCTGCAGCAGATGCTGCAGCGCCGTCCAGCGCGACATGTGGGCTTCGATGGCATTGACCAGCGCGTCGATGTCATCGACGAAGGCGGCGGCCTGTGCGCGCAGCTCGGTCAGCTCGGGCAGCGCCGGGCCGTTCCAGTGCCGCATGAAGGCGGCCCAGTCCCGTTCCACCGTGGCGAAGCGCACGCGCACCGTGTCGTCCCAGGGCACGAACAGCGGGCGTTCGGGGTCGCCGCTGCGCAGCAGCGCCAGGCTGTGCTCGAAGGCTGTCACCTGGGAGCGGCGGCTGGGCTCGTCGGCCGAGGCCAGAGACAGCGACAGCCGGTAGGTCTGCATGCGCATGCGCCCGGCCTCGTTGACCGCGGCGGCGCCGCCTTCCAGCTGCCACGACACCCACAGCGTGGCGCTGATGGCCAGCAGCGTCAGCGCCAGGAAGGGTGTGGCCACCAGGGCCAGCTTGGTGCCCAGGGTCCATTGGGGAGGCGGGTTCATCGGCGCATCCTAGGCTCGTGCATGCCTGCGGTCTAGCCGGCCAGCAGGCCGAGCGGCTGCTTGGTGATGGCCACCGAGACGATCCAGCCGAAGACCGCCAGTGCCGACACCCAGGCCGCGATGCGCAGCGCCAGCGGCCTCCCCGGCCGCAAGGCCAGCATGCCCAGACCGATGTAAAGCAGCAGCCCGGCGATCTTGGCCACCAGCCAGGGCGCGGTGGTGGGTGTCAGGCGCAGCGTCCAGGCCATCACCAGCGCCGACAGCAGCAGCAGCGTGTCCACCCCATGTGGTGCGGTGCGCGCGAAACGGTGCCGCACCCATGCCGCTCGCGCAAAGCTGCCGAGCCCGCGCGCGACGAAGCCGGCCAGCGACAGCGCCACCGTGGTCTCATGCAGCAGCTTCCATGCGGCATAGTCCATGGTTCATCCAGGCCGGCCATCGAGCCGGGGGTGCAGCAGCACCGGTGCGTAGCGCAATGCATACAGGCCAAAGCCTGCGGACCACAGCGCGGCAGAGGCCAGCACCGCGCCCACGCTCCAGTTCGGCTGCAGCAGCGGTACGCCTACGCGCACCAGCGCGGCCGCCAGCACCAGCACGTAACACGCGATGTCGGCGCGGTCGGCGCGCAGAGGCCGCGCGGTGTGGCCGCGCGCGGTGCGCGTCATCATGCCGATGATCAGCCCACCGGCGGCGCCGACCGTCAGCGCATGCGTGGCCAGTGAGCCCGGCACCATGCCCAGTGCGGCCGCCGCGCGCAGCGCCAGGTGCACGGGGATCCACAAATAAGCCGCGTGCAGCACCCACACCAGCGGCGTGCGCCAGGCGGTCCACGGCTGCCACAAGCACCAGCGCGCCAGGTGCGCGGCGCAGGCCAGCACGGCCAGCGTCGCGAGCAGTGCACCCGGCAGCGGCGCCAAGTCGGCCACCAGCAACAGCAGCACCGCGCCCAGCGCCAGCTTCTCAATGCCCGGATGGCGTGTGGCGCGCGCGCCGGGCACGCCGTTGTTGGTGAACATCGGCAGCACGCGGCCGGCCATCACCGCCATGATGAACAGCACCACATCCAGCGCCAGCGTGATACCGGCCCAGGGCGGCAGCGTGATCACGCCCAGCAGCTGCAGGTGCAGCCCCAGCGCGGACACGGCGAGCAGCAGCACCAGGCCAACGAAGAAGTAGTTGCGCCGGTTGCGCGCGGCCACCAGAGGACGCGCCAGCGCCAGCGCGGCGGCCAGCGCGAAGCCGACGTTGGCCGCCGCCGCGGCCCAGCCCCAGGGCGTGAGCACCAGCAGCCGCGCCGCCACCCACAGCAGCGCCAGTGCCGCCAGCGCCGCACCGGTGGGCGTGGGCTGGTTGCTCCAGTTGCGCCCGGCCGTGAAGAGGAAGCCGACGATCACCGCCAGCGTGAAGCCGAACAGCATCTCGTGCGCATGCCACATCGGCCCGTTGAGGTAGGCCGCGGGCAGCAGACCCGCGTACTGCAGCGCCCACAGCGGGATCGACAGCGCGGCGAAGACGCTGGCCAGCAGGTAGAAGGGACGGAAGCCCAGCTGCCACAGCGCCAGGCCGGCGGGTGGCGACGGCGGGCGCGGTTCTTCCAGATGGAGCAGGAGGGCGCTCATGCCGCCGTCCTTGCCGGCCGGCCGATGAACAGCAGCCGCGACAGCATCTGCGGGTGGCGCACCAGGTCGGCCAGCGTGTAGCGGTCGAGCACGCGGTAGAAGGCCTGCAACGCCTCGCCGAGCGCGCCGCGCAGACTGCAGGCCTTGTCGAGGGCACATGGCTCGGCGTCCTGCGCGAAGCAGGCGGCCGGCAGGTCGCCGCCTTCGGTGCGGCGCACCACCTCGCCGATGACGATCTGCTTCGGCGCCATCGCCAGCGCCAACCCGCCGCCATGGCCGCGCACGTTGGCCAGCCAGCCATGCCGGCCCAGGCCGTGCGCCACCTTCGTCAGGTGGTGCTCGGAGATGCTGAAGGCCCTCGCCACCTCGGCAATGGTGGCGCGGCGCTGCGGCTCGGCCGCCAGGTACATCAGCAGGCGCAGGCTGTAGTCAGTGAAGGTGCTCAGCTTCATCGCGGGCTGGCCAAAGGTGCATTCACAATGCACCTATGCTAGGTGGCGTACCCGCGCGGGTGTTTGATCGCTGTCAAGTCACACAGCTTGCACAATGACCGCATGAGCAAGGCTTTCACCCGCGAAAACGATGCGGCCGACGACGAAGACGACGGCGAAGCCGGCCTGCCGCCGCTGCCCGCCGGCACGCGCAACTACATGACGCCGGCCGGCTACCAGCGCCTGCGCGAGGAACTGATGCAACTGCTCGACGAGGAACGGCCGAAGATGGTGGAGGTGGTGTCCTGGGCGGCGAAGAACGGCGACCGCTCGGAGAACGGCGACTACCTCTATGGCAAGAAGCGGCTGCGCGAGATCGACCGGCGCATCCGCTTCCTGACGCGGCGGCTGGACATCGCCGAGGTGGCCGACCCGTCGGTGCACCACGGCAGCGACCAGATCTTCTTCGGCGCCACCGTCACCTATGCCAACGAGCAGGGCGAACAGCGCACCATCACCATCAAGGGCATCGACGAGGCCGACAACCTGAAGGGCGAGGTTTCCTGGGTCGCGCCGATCGCACGCGCGCTGCTGAAGGCCCGCGAAGGCGACGAGCTGACGCTGCACACGCCCGGCGGCACGCAGCGCATCGAGGTGCTCGAAGTCCGCTATCCCGAGCCTAAGGCTTGACCCGCCAGACGCGCAGCACCACCGAGGATCGGCGCAACGTGCGCAGCACCTCGGCCAGGTGCAGTCGGTCGCGCACGCTGATCAGCAGCTTCAGTTCGGCCGATTCGCTGGCGCGTTGTTCTTCCATGTCCAGGTGCGTGATGTCCGCTTCGGCGGCGGCGATGGCCGAGGCCACCTGCGCCAGCACCCCCTTGCCGTTGCGCACCAGCACCATCACCGCGGTCTCGAAGGGGCGCGTCAGTTCCTCGGCCCATTCCACCTGCATCCAGCGCTCGCTGTCGCGCTCGAACAGCCGCTTGCCGACATGGCAGTCGCTGGTGTGCACCACCAGGCCTTCGCCGCGGCCCAGGTAGCCGACCAGCGCGTCGCCGGGAATCGGCCGGCAGCACTGCGCCAGCTGCACGGTGGCGCCTTCGGAACCGTCGATGAAGACTATGCCTTGTGCGCCGCCGCTGTCGTCGGTGGCATAGCGCCCCAGCGTCAGCGTCACTGCATCGGGCCGCGCGCCGCGGTCGACCATCAGCTGCGCCAGCCGCTTGGCGACGATGGTGGCGATCTTGCGCCCGAGCGCGATGTCGGACATCAGGTCGGCGCGGCTGCGGTTGCCGCTCCAGCGCGTCAGCTGCTGCCACAGCGCCTGCGCCGGCGCGTCCGACGGGTCGCTGCTCGGCAGCACCAGCCCTTCGGCGCGCAGCGCCTGGGCCAGCATCTTCTCGCCCATGGCGCGCGACTCGTCCTGCTCCATGGTCTTCAGGTAGTGGCGGATCTTCGAGCGCGCGCGGCCGGTGCGCACCATGTTCAGCCAGGCCGGGTTGGGCCGTGCACCGGGTGCGGTGACGATCTCGACCACGTCGCCGCTGCGCAGCTCGGTGCGCAGCGCCACCGCCTCACCATTGATCTTGGCGGCCACCGTGTGGTCGCCGACGTCGGAGTGGATGGCGTAGGCAAAGTCCACCGGCGTGGCACCGCGCGGCAGCGCCAGGATCTTGCTGCGCGGCGTGAACACGTAGACCGCGTCGGGGAACAGGTCGATCTTGACGTGCTCCAGGAATTCGGCCGAATCGCGCGTCTCGTCCTGGATGTCGATCAGCGATTGCAGCCACATCGCGCCCAGGCGCTGCGGATCGGCCGCCGGGTTGCCGCTCTTGTCGTTGGCCTTGTAGAGCCAGTGCGCCGCCACGCCGGTCTCGGCCACGGCGTGCATGGCCTCGGTGCGCATCTGGAATTCGACCGCCGTACCCAGCGGGCTGACCTGCGTGGTGTGCAGCGACTGGTAGCCGTTGGCCTTGGGGATGGCGATGAAGTCCTTGAAGCGGCCCGGCACCGGCTGGTACAGCTGGTGCAGCACGCCCAGCGAGAGATAACACTCCGGCTGCGTCTGCACGACGATGCGAAAGCCGAAGACGTCGCTCACCTGCGCGAAGCCAGCGTGTTTTTCGCGCATCTTGCGGTAGATGGAGTAGACGGTCTTCTCGCGGCCGCTGACCTGTACCTTGATCTTCGCCGCGGCAAAGGCCGCTTCCACGTCGCGGCGTACGCGCTCGACGATGTCGCGCCGATTGCCGCGCGCCCGCTGCACCGCCTTGGCCAGCGCCGCATGGCGCCACGGATACAGGTATTCGAAGGACAGCTCCTGCAGCTCGCGATAGACCTGGTTCAGGCCCAGACGGTGCGCGATGGGGGCATAGATGTCCAGCGTCTCGCGCGCGATGCGCTGGCGCTTGTCGGGTGCCATCGCATGCATCGTGCGCATGTTGTGCAGCCGGTCGGCCAGCTTGATGAGGATCACGCGCACGTCGCGCGCCATCGCCAGCAGCATCTTGCGGAAGGACTCGGCCTGGGTTTCCTCGCGCGTGTTGAACTGCAGCTTGTCCAGCTTGGTCAGCCCGTCCACCAGCTCGGCGGTGGGCGCGCCGAAACGTTCGATCAGTTCTGCCTTGGTGACGCCCTGGTCTTCGATGGTGTCGTGCATCAGTGCGGCCATGATGGCCTGCACGTCCAGCTTCCAGTCGGCACACAGGCCGGCCACCGCGATCGGGTGCGTGATGTAGGGCTCGCCGCTGGCGCGGAACTGGCCCAGGTGCGCCTCGTCGGCGAATTTGAAGGCTTCGAGCACCTTCTTGTTGTCGGCCTTGGACAGGTAGCTCAGGCGCTCGGTCAGCGCCGCGAAGGAGGCGACCTGCGGACTCTTGGGCGTCGGCGCAGACACGACTCGCTGCAACCCCTGCAGCGCAGAAGGCAGCAATTCAGCGGCCAGCGACCGGATGCCCATGCGGCAAATCTAACAGGCTTGCCCGGCACCTGGCCCGCAATGGACAACGGGCGCCCGCAGGCGCCCGTTGCAAGGGAATTCAGCCTGTCCTCAGACCGGCACCTTGCGCAGCATCTCCAGGCCGACTTCGCCGGCGGCGATCTCGCGCAGCGCGGTCACGCCGGGCTTGTTGCGCGTCTCGATCTTCGGCGCGTGGCCCTGGCTGAGCATGCGCGCGCGGTAGGTCGCGGCCAGCACCAGTTGGAAGCGGTTGGGGATCTTGGTCAGGCAGTCTTCGACGGTGATGCGGGCCATGGCGGGCTTTCGGTGGGGTGTTCAGTTCAGGTCGAGCGCAGCGAAGACCTGCGGGCGGTGACGGGCTTGAGCCGCGTACTTCAGGCGCTGCGAGTGCACGATGGTCTTCAGGTCGAAGAGGGCCATCTCGAACAAGGCATTGATTATAACGAAGTCGAAATGCCGGGCCTGCGCCACCTCGAGCCGGGCATTGGCCATGCGCTTTTCGATCACGTCCTGACCGTCCTCGCCGCGTCGCTGCAGGCGTTGCAGCAGTTCCTGCCAGTTGGGCGGCAGGATGAAGATCAGCACCGCTTCCGGGAACAGCTGCTTGATCTGCAGCGCGCCCTGCCAGTCGATCTCCAGCACCACGTCCTGGCCGCCCTGCAGCCGGTCCTCGATGGCGCGGCGCGAGGTGCCGTACAGGTGGCCGTGCACCTGCGCCCATTCGAAGAACTCGCCGCGTTCGACCATGGCCCTGAACTGCGGCTCGTCGATGAAGTGGTATTCGCGGTCCTGCTGCTCCTGGCCGCGCGGTGCACGCGTGGTGTGCGAAACCGACACCTCCAGGTGCGAGTCCAGTTCGAGCAGCGCCTTCACCAGGCTGGACTTGCCCGTGCCGCTGGGCGCGGCGACAACGAAGAGATTGCCCGGGGTATGCATGGTGCGTGAGACCTCAGCGGCCCGGCAGTCTAGCAGCGACCGCCGCGCGGCTCCCGGGGCTTAGGGCTTCGCGAGCGGATCGGCGGCCGGTGGATCCTCGGCCGGCTGCGGCACCAGACCGCGCACCACCACCTCGCGTTGCGGTCTCGGCACCTCGATGCCGGCGTCGGCCAACCCGTTGCGGATTTTCATCGCCAGCTCGGTGCGCGCGGCCACCCAGTCGCCGAAGTCCTTGGTCCAGGCGCGCACGTTGAACTGCAGCTCGCCGGGCGCCAGGCCGGTCATGATGCACGCCGGCGCCGGCGTCGATGCCACGTTCGTGCAGGAGCGCGCGATCTCCACCAGCAGGTCCATGGTGCGCTGCGGGTCGGCGGCATAGTGCGTGCTGATGTTCAGGTCGAAGCGCCGGCGCGTGCCGTTGAGCGTCCAGTTGACCATCTTGTCGGCCAGCAGCATGCCGTTGGGCACCACCACGTCGGCGCCCTCGAAGGTGGTGACGGTGGTGGCGCGCAGGCCGATGTCGCGCACCTGGCCGAGCATGCCCGCCACCTCGACCGTGTCGCCGCGCTGCAGCGGCCGTTCGAACATCAGGATCAGCCCGGCAACGAAGTTGCGCACCACGTCCTGCAGGCCGAAGCCGATGCCGACGCCCAGGGCACCGAAGACCAGCGTCAGCTGGCCGACCTGGAAACCGGCCGCGGCCAGCGCCGCCAGCAGCCCCAGGAAGAGGATCACGTAGTAGCTCAGCGAGGACACGCTGTTGCCCACGCCGCGCGGCAGCGACAGGCCCGGCAGGATGTCCTCGGCCAGCACCTGGCGGATGGTCTTGGCCACCCAGAACGCGGCCCAGGTGGCCAGCGCGAAGGACACCAGGTTGCCCAGGCTCAGCGACAGCTCGCCGAGACGGAACTCGTGGGTCAGCACGGCGATGGCGAAGGCCGACACCGGGCGGTAGATGCGGAAGGACTGCAGCGTGAACAGCAGCCAGCCCAGCACCAGCAGCGTGCGCCCGATGTTTACCACCGCAGGCACCAGCGAAGCCGCATAACGCGCCGACAGCCGCGCCACCGTGGGCCCGGCCAGCGATACCTGCAGCAGTGCCAGCACCACCTTGCTGCCGGCATACATGGCCAGCGCCACGTAGCTGCTGGCCAGCGTGGCCGACACCAGCATCGACGACAGCGAGATGTTGCCGAACAGGTTGGACGCCGCGGCCACCGCCAGCACGCTGCAGGCGACCCAGGCCACCACCTTCCAGGTGCCGGCCTGGAAGCGAACCTCGCCTTCGTCGTTGCCGCCGCGGCGCGCGCGCAGGGTGTGCCAGCCCAGCGTCAGCAGCATCAGCAGGGTCAGGGCCAGCAGCAGCAGCCGGTACAGCAGCGGGTTGCCGACGAGCAGCGACACCACCACGTTGAGGAAATAGAAGATCGCGCTCAGGTAGGCCCAGGGCCCGACGACATGCAGCAGGCGCCGCTGCAGCAGCCCCAGCACCGGCACCCAGGCCAGCAGCATCACCCCTTGCTGGCGCAGACTGGGTCCCTGGAAGCCGTACAGCGCCGCGCCGGCAGCCACCAGCAGCAGCCAGGCCGCCCAGGGCCGCGCCAGCGCCTGCAGCGCCGCATCACCCAACTGGCCGGCGGCGACCAGCGCCTTGGCGCGGCGCCGCAGCCAGAAGATGGCCGGCAGCAGCAGCAGGGCGACGGCGCCCAGCACCGGCAGCAGCCGCGCATGCGCGGCGTCGAAATCGCGCGCGAAGGCGGTTTCGATCTCCAGATTGCGGCGCAGCCCGGAACCCACCGGCTCCAGCATGTCGGCCTCGCGGATCGCCTGCCACAGCGGCGGCGCATCCATCGTCACCAGGCGCCGGTCCTGGTCGGCGACCTCGCGCACGACATCGGACACGCCCTTTTGCAGCTGGTTCGACAGCGCATTGCCCTTGCGGCCCAGGTCCAGCAGCTTGGCCAGCGGGTCGGCGAGCAGGGCCTGCGCGGCATCGATCTGCGCAATCAGCTCGTCGGCGCGCTGCACCAGCGCCGGCGACAGGTTGGGCTGGGCCGCGGTGGCCTGCCAGGCCGTGCGCAGCACCGCCAGTTGGGCGGCGTCCTCGGAGGCCGTGTTGGTGGCGCGCGTAATGTCGGCGCGCGTCTGGCTCAGCGCACGATCCTTCAGCTGCCAGTGGCGCTCCAGGCTTTCCAGGCGCTGCACCGACAGCTGCGACAGGTCGTTGCCCTCGGTGACCTGGCTCAACTGATCGAGCGCCGCCGACTGGCGCGACAGCGTCGGCTCCAGACGCCGCACCTTGTCCGTCATCTGTGCACGCCGCTGCACTGCTTGGATGAATTTCTCGTCGGCATCGGCACGCGACGGGATGTCGGCCGGCGCGATTGCCTGCGCGCCGGCATCGGCCGCACTCTCGCTGCTGCCACTGAAGGATTGAGCCCAGGCCGGTGCGGCCAGCAGCCACAGCGCCAGCGCCGCAATGCGGCAAAGCAAAGGAAGCTGCAGGTTCAGAACAGGAAATATCGTTGAGCCATCGGCAGCGCGGCCGCGGGCTCGCAGGTCAACAGCACGCCGTCGGCGCGCACTTCGTAGGTCTGGGCATCGATCTGCATCACCGGCGTGTAGCCGTTGTGCACCATGTCGGCCTTGCGTACGCTGCGGCATCGGCTCACCGCCGCCACCGTCTTGTGCAGGCCGAGCTGGTTGCCCAGGTCGGCGGCCACCGCGGCCTGGCTCATGAAGGTCAGCGAGCCGCGCGCGATGGCGCCGCCATAGCTGCCGAACATCGGCCGGTAATGCACCGGCTGCGGCGTCGGGATGCTGGCATTCGGGTCGCCCATCGCCGACATGGCGATGAAGCCGCCCTTCAGGATCAGCGAGGGCTTGACGCCGAAGAACTTGGGCTTCCAGAGCACCAGGTCGGCCCACTTGCCGACGGCGATGCTGCCGATCTCGTGCGCCACGCCGTTGGCCAGCGCCGGGTTGATGGTGTACTTGGCGACGTAGCGCTTGGCGCGGAAGTTGTCGTTGCGCGCGCTGTCCTCGGGCAGGCTGCCGCGCTGCAGCTTCATCTTGTGCGCGGTCTGCCAGGTGCGCAGCACCATCTCGCCGATGCGGCCCATCGCCTGGCTGTCGCTGCTCATCATGCTGATCGCGCCCAGGTCGTGCAGCACGTCCTCGGCGGCGATCGTCTCGCGGCGGATGCGGCTTTCGGCGAAGGCCAGATCCTCGGCGATGGACGGGTCGAGGTGGTGGCACACCATCAGCATGTCCAGATGCTCGTCCACCGTGTTCACGGTGTAGGGCATCGTCGGGTTGGTCGACGAGGGCAGGAAGTTGGCCTCGCCGACCACGCGCAGGATGTCCGGCGCATGGCCGCCGCCCGCGCCTTCGGTGTGGAAGGCGCACAGCGTGCGGCCCTTGGTCGCGGCCATCGTGTCCTCGACGAAGCCCGATTCGTTGAGCGTGTCGCTGTGGATCGACACCTGCGTGTCGGTCTCCTCCGCCACGTTCAGGCAGCAGTCGATGGCCGAGGGCGTGGTGCCCCAGTCCTCGTGCAGCTTCAGGCCGACGGCACCGGCCTCGATCTGCTGGCGCAAGGCCTCGGGCCGGCTGGCGTTGCCCTTGCCCAGGAAGCCCAGGTTCATGGCAAAGCCGTCGGCCGCCTGCAGCATGCGCGCGATGTTCTCCGGCCCCGGCGTGCAGGTGGTGGCGAGCGTGCCGGTGGCCGGGCCGGTGCCGCCGCCGATCAGCGTGGTCACGCCGCTGGCCAGCGCGTCGTCGAACTGCTGCGGGCAGATGAAGTGGATGTGGCTGTCGATGCCGCCGGCGGTGACGATCAAACCCTCGGCGGCAATGACCTCGGTGCCCGGACCGACGACGATGTCCACGCCCGGCTGCACGTCGGGGTTGCCGGCCTTGCCGATGGCGCAGATGCGCGAGCCGCGAATGCCGATGTCGGCCTTGACGATGCCCCAGTGGTCGAGGATCAGCGCGTTGGTGATGACGCAGTCCACCGCCTCGGCCGGGCCGGGGCCGTTGACGCGCTGGCTCTGGCCCATGCCGTCGCGGATGGTCTTGCCGCCGCCGAACTTGACCTCTTCGCCGTAACCGCCGGCGCGCAGCGTGTAGTCCTGTTCGACCTCGATGATCAGTTCGGTGTCGGCCAGGCGCACACGGTCGCCGACCGTCGGGCCGTACATCTCGGCATAGGCGCGTCGATCGATGGTAGGCATCAAAGGACTCCTTGCACCAGGCCGCGAAAGCCGTAGACCACGCGGTCGCCACCGAACTCGACCAGTTCCACCGTGCGCTGCTGGCCGGGCTCGAAGCGCACCGCCAGGCTCGACGGAATGTTCAGCCGCATGCCGCGCGCGGCCGCGCGGTCGAAGCGCAGCGCGGCGTTGGTCTCGGCGAAGTGGTAGTGCGAGCCGACCTGGATCGGCCTGTCACCGCTGTTCTCGACCACCAGTGTCAAGCTACGGCGACCCGGGTTGAGCGCGTGATCACCGGCATCGGTGAGCAGTTCGCCGGGCACCATGATCAGGCCGCCCCGAACAGCAGCGCCGCGCCGAACAGCGACACCGCGATGCCGGCGGCACGCGGCCACCACGCGCTGTGCCGGCGCAAGACATGGCCGGCGAACAGGCCGATGCCGTGCAGCAGCGCGGTGGCCAGAACCATGCCGGCCAGCGCTTCCAGCCCCATCAGTTCGGTGCCGTGCGCGGCCCCGTGGAACAGCGCGAAGAGCGCGGCCACGGCGGCCATCGCCGCGGCCGGCCAGGCGGTGCGTGCTGCGAGCAGCCCGCCCAGCAGCACCAGCGACAGCGCAATGGCCGGTTCCATCGCGGGCAGCCTCGGCCCGCCCGCCGCGAGCAGCGCACCCACCAGCAGCATCGCCACGAAGGCCAGCGGCGCGACCCACCAGCGCCGCGTCAGCGTCGCACTCCACAGGCCGATGAGCAGCATGGCCAGCAGATGGTCGATGCCGGTGAAGGGGTGCGCGAAGCCGGCGCCAAAGCCGTGGTGCGCGCTGCCGTCGCTGCCGACGTGGGCCAGCGCCAGCGCCGGCAGGTTGAGGACGGCCAGGCCGAGAGCGAGGCGAAGCACGGGGTTCTTCATGGCTGCGGGGCTTTCGAAGGCGAACGCGTGGTTCAGGCGATGGGCTGGTGCACGGTGACGAGCTTGGTGCCGTCGGGGAAGGTGGCTTCGACCTGGATGTCGGGGATCATCTCGACCACGCCGTCCATCACGTCGGCGCGTGTCAGCACCGTCTTGCCTTCGCTCATCAGCGCCGCCACCGACTTGCCGTCGCGCGCGCCTTCCAGGATGGCGGCACTGATCAGCGCGACGGCCTCGGGATAGTTGAGCTTCAGGCCGCGCGCCTTGCGCCGTTCCGCAAGCAGCGCGGCGGTGAAGAGCAGCAGCTTGTCCTTTTCGCGCGGTGTCAGTTCCATGGGTTGGTCCCGGCCCTTCGGTGCAGGCCATTTGAGCAGGAAGGCCGCGCCTCGGCAAGACGCGGCGCGGCGGCCGGATCACTCACCGCACAGCAACCGCATGCGGCGTTCGGCCAGATTGAAGGCATCGTCGGTGTCGGCGGCCAGCACCTGCTGCTTCGCCTGTTCGCAGGCGTTCGCCGCCTGGACGTCGGCAGCCGCGGGCGCAGGCGCAGGGGCGGGCGCCGCACCCGGCGCCGGCCGCCGCGGGGGCGCGCAGCGCGAGTCGGGCACCAGCCGGATGTTGGCGAACTGGCCCTGCTCGATGGACACGCAGTCGCCGACGCGCTTGCCAGCCTGGTCGGAGACGACGCGCACGGTGTTGGTACCTCCGATCAGCACCGTGTACTCGAAGGCCTGCGACCGACCGGTCCGACCGCCGATGGCACGGCCGGCGGTGCCTCCCGCCGCCGCGCGCAGCGCGCGGTTGCTGCTGGATTGACCGCTGCCGCTGACCAGCCCCAGCCCGCCGCCGACGATCATGCCAACGTTCTGCGAGCTGCTGCGGGTTTCGGTGACCGGAGTGACCGCGGTGATGCGGCCGTACTGCACGCGCGACTGCGCCTGGGCGATCTGCGCGCCCAGCGCCAGGGTCATCACCACGCCCGCCATCGAGCTGCGGACAAGAATGTGAAGGTGCATGTCAAGGTCCCGGTTGGAGAGTTGGGGGAGCGCCGTCGAGGCTGGGGACGAAGCATCATAGTTGCAACGGCTTCGGCTTTTGCTGCCGCGACTTTCGATTGGCGATCGGGCTATAACCGATGCGAATCGCTGTGCAGGCTCAGGGCTGGATAAGAATCGCCGCGCCCGCACAGCGCCCGCCGGCGCTGGTTGCTTCGATCTGCAGGAGACGACGATGAATGCTTGGCTGGCCTCATGGCAGCGCCTGTGCAACGCCTCGGCCGTGCTGCGCTTCATCGACATCAACCTGCGCGGCCTCGCGCAGGTGATGCTGCAAAACCATCCGTTGACCGGCGCACTGTTTCTCGCCGCCATCGCCTGGGGCGCCCTCGCGGCCGGGGCGCCCGAAGTGCTGTTCGGCGGATTGCTCGCGCTGCTGACGGCCACGTTTACGGCTCTGTGGCTGCGTGTCGACGTCCAGGCCTTGCGCGACGGGATTTACGGCTACAACGCCGTGCTCGTCGGCCTGGCCTTGCCCACCTTCTTGCTGCCGTCGCCGACGCTGTGGGCCTGTGTGGTGCTGGGCGGCGCCGTGTCGGTGGTGGCGACGCTGGCCTCGGCCAACCTGATTCGCAGCTGGCACCTGTCGGCGCTGACCTTTCCCTTCGTCATCGTCACCTGGGCGTTGCTGCTTGCGGCCTTTGCCTTTGCCGGGGTGGACAGCGATGTGCCACCGTATGCCGGCGAGGTGGCACCGCTCGACCCGGTGGCCGCCAATCCGCTGAACTTCCCAGCCTTCGCCGCTGGCGTCTATCACAGCATTTCGCAGGTCTTCCTGAAGGCCAGCGCCGTGTCGGCATTGCTCTTCGTGGCCGGGCTGGCGGTGAGTTCGGTGCCTGCCGCGCTGTTTGCGGTCGGCGGGGCGATGCTGGCGGTGACCAGCGCGCATCTGCTCGGCGCGGAGAGCGATCTGGTCAGCGCAGGGCTGCTAGGCTTCAGCCCGGTGCTCACCGCCATCACCGTGGGCACGGTGTTCTACAGGCCGGGCGTGCGCGTCGCGCTCTATGCCGCGCTGGCCACGGTGTTCACGGTGATCGTGCAGGCGGCGATGAACGTGGCCTTCGCACCGCTGGGCGTACCGGCGCTGACCGCGCCCTTCGTGCTGACTTCTTGGCTGTTCCTGCTGCCACGACAGCACCTGGGCGAGGGCAACGCCTGAACGATGATCCGCCCCGACCCGCCCGCCGGCACGGTTCAGCCGCTGCCGTGTTCCAACCGGCGAACGCTGCTCATCGTGGCACTGTTCCCGCTGGCCTTCGTGCTCATCGGCCTGGCGCTGGATTCGCCGCCGGCGATCGCACAAGGCCTGTGGGCTATCGTCAGTTCGCGCGACACGCTGATCACCGACTACATGGGGCTGGGTGGCGTTGGCGCCGCGCTGGTGCATGCGGGACTGCTGACGCTGCTGGCCATCGGCTGCTACCACCTGTCGGGCGCGGTCATCGGCGGCGCATCGGTGGCCTGTCTGATGCTCGTGCTGGGCTTCGGCCTGTTCGGCAAGAGCCTGATCAACGTCTGGTTCATCGTCTTCGGCGTCTGGCTGTTCGCCCGCTACCAGGGAGAGCCCTTCGCCAAGCACATCAACACCGCCTTCTTCGGCGCCGCGCTGGCGCCGATCTTCACCGAGATCCTCTTCAGCTCTGCCTTGCACTGGCAGTTCAGCCTGCCGTTGGCGGTGGTGACGACGGTACTGCTCGGCTTCATGCTGGTGCCGGTGGCGGCCAGCCTGTTCCAGGCCCACATGGGCCACACGCTCTACAACATCGGTTGGGTCGCCGGCATCGTCGGCACGGTGGTCGTGGCGGTCTACAAGGGTTACGGCTTCGTGCCCGATCCGGTGTTCATCTGGAGCACCGGCAACAACGTGCTGCTAGGCTCGATCCTCGCCGGGCTGTTTGCCGGGACCATTGTGCTGGGCCTGTGGCTGGACCGCCAGGCCTGGCGCAAGGAGGCCTACATCCTGCGCCTGAGCGGACGTTCGCCCACCGACTTCGTGGCGCTGGCCGGCATCGGCCCGACGCTGCTGAACATGGGCCTGTCCGGTGCCATCGGCACGGCCTACGTGCTGCTGGTCGGCGGCGACCTGAACGGTCCCACCATCGGTGCCATATTCACCATCGTCGGCTTCGCCGCCTTCGGCAAGCACCCGCGCAACATCCTGCCGGTGATGGCCGGGGTATTCCTGACCTCGCTGACCGCCACCTGGAACGCCAACGATCCGTCGCTCGTGCTGGCGGCGCTGTTCGGCACCACGCTGGCGCCGATCGCCGGGCGCTTCGGCTGGCATTGGGGCGTGCTCGCCGGCTTTGTGCATGCTTCGGTGGCGCAGACCGTCGGCCAGGTACACGGCGGCCTGGTGCTCTACAACAACGGCTTCGCCGCCGGTCTGGTGGCCGCGGTGCTGGTGCCGGTGATCCTGTCGCTGCAGCCGCCGGAAGAGAAGCGGGAGTGATGCAGATTCGCAGTCGAAGGCTTAGAAGCCTGAGTCAGTAGGCGGCGCGGAGCGGCCGCTCCGGACGCCGCTTGGTTTTCACAGGCCGGCGTGCCGAGTCGGCTGCGGTAGCGCGCTGGCGTCACCCGCATTCTCCGGCCCACGCTCGCGGGCCAACGGCTTGGTTCGCCACCCACACCTCGTCGCCACCGACCAGGCTGGGCACCAGCCAGCGTACCGCGAATGGGGCCTGCGCCCGCAGGCGCCACCATCGCACTACAACGAGCGCTCGCGGCGCGCCTGCACGAATACCTCGGTGCTGGCAGGGCGGGTGCTTCGAGTTCGCGGGCGCAGGCCCCATTCGCGGCACGCTGATCCCGACCCTGCCTGGTCGGTGATGACGAGGCAACGCTGGCGAACCCAAGCCGTTGGCCCGCGAGCGTGGGCCGGAGAACGCGGGCCCGGAGTGCCCGCCACGCTGAACGCTCGCACGCCGGCCTTGCCGAGGGCAGCGAGCGGCGGCTATGCGCCGAGAACAGCCGCGGGACTCTTGACGCAACTCGATATGAGCTACTTCGAGACGATCTCCGACTCGACCACCATGTCGAGCACGTAGACGTAGCGCGAGGCATCGGCCGGCACCTGCAGGCGCTGGTAGCGGTCGATGCGCAGCACGTTGCGCACGCCGGGCTGGTGTGTGTAGCCCTCGATGGCGCCGTGAAAGTTGCGCCATTCGCCCGGCGGCTCGATGCGCAGGCCGTGCTGGTCGAAGCGGCGCTCGCGCACCTGCAGGCATTGGCCGCGCATCACGCCGCTGACACATTCCACCGTCTGCGGCGCCACTTCCAGGAAGATGCGCGTGGCCTTGCCGTACAGGCTTTCGGGCGTCGGCCGCCCGCTGAACACCAGCGTCTGGCGGCTGGGTGACACCAGGCGCAGCGTCGGCCGTTCGCCCGGCTGCAATGCCACGTCCAGGTGCTGCGCCAGCACGGCGGACAGGGTGGCGTCGGCCTTCATCAGCGCTGCCTCGCAAGCTTTCATCGTCGCCGCCAGTCGGCCCAGCATCAGCTGGCCTTGCGGGCTCAGGCGCCAGCTGCCGTTCAAGGTGTTGCAGCCGCCTAGGATCGACACGCGCGCATCCTGGAAGCGCATGACGAAGGCGTGGCCGGGCACCATCAGTCCGTCGATCGGCGTTCCCGCCGCCTCGCTGCCCGACTGCAGCGTCCAGACATGCGATTGCAGGCCGCGTACCACGGCTGCATCGGCGCCGCGGCGGTTCGGCGGCGTCTGGGCCAGGGCCGTGGTGGCCGCGGCCAGGCCGATCGCGATCCACATCAGCAGGCGGGCAAGGGTCATGGGGCTTCCGATCACTGGGAGGGTTGCAGTGTCAACACGCGGTACGGCGCATCCCACGGCGGCGCGCTGCCGTCGCGGTTGAGCTGCAGCAGCCGGCCTTCGCCGACGCGAAACTGCTGACCCCAGCCGGCAGCGTCCAGCGTGATGGTGTTGCCGGCCGCGTTCCAGCTGAACTGTCCGTGCGCCGTCTGCGGCGCGACCTGGCGTTCCAGGTACTGCGTGCTCAACTCGAAGCGGCCGTCCTTCTGCAGCGTCAGCCGCATCTTGATGCCGGGGCAGTCGGCGCAAGGCGTGATGCCTTCGTAGACACCGGCCCAATCGAGCGCATTGCGGCTGTTGTGGGCGCTGTCTGGGGGTGCTTCGGCGCGTGGCATGCAGGCGCCGAGTGCCGCCGCCAGCACCAGCGTCGGCACCAGCGTCGGCACCATGGCCTTCACGTCAGCAGCTCGATGCCGGTGTTGGTGACGCGCATGGCCTTGGCCGCCTTGATCTTCGCCAGCGTGGGCGATGCGCCTCGCGCTGCGGCAGGGCTGGCGGCTGCGGCGACGGCCACGCACAGTGCGGCCGGCACGGTCTTCAACATGGGATTCCTCCGCTTCGTTGTCCCCCGCCCGATGTTGTTGCACCGGCGCCAGGGCGGCGCGAGTCTACAACGCACAGCTCGCGTCATCGGGCACACTGCGCCAGCCCGCAACCGCACAACCCAAGCCTCGACATGGACCGACTTCGCGCCGTGGTGCACGGCACCGTGCTGCTGCTGATCATCGGCTGGCTGCTGACCGTCGGCAAGGCGATCTTCGTACCTGCCGTGCTCGGTGCGGTCATCGTCTACGTCATCGTCGGCCTGGCGCACGTGCTGGGCCGCGTGCCGGTCGCGGGCCGCTGGCTGCCGCTGCAACTGCGCTACCTGTTCTCGATGGGGGTGATCGGGCTCGCGTTCCTGCTGCTGGCCTACCTGATCGCGGCCAACAAGGAAAGGGCCATGCTGCTGGCGCCGCAGTACCAGCAGTCGTTGCTGGCCGCGATCCAGGGCATCGCGGTCTTCTTCGGCATCGAGACCGAGCCGACCTGGGCCACGCTGCGCCAGGAGCTGATGGCGCAGATCAATCTGCAGCGCCTGTTCGGTTCGTTGCTCGCGTCGCTGGGTTCGATCCTCGTCACCTTCGTCGTCGTCTTCCTGTACGCCACCTTCCTGCTGGTCGAGCGCGCAGGCTTCGAGACCAAGCTGGCCAACCTGTCGGACGACCCGCGGCGCGTGGCACGCATCCGCGAGGTCATCGAGACCATCAACCGGCGCATCGGCTCGTACCTGGCGCTGAAGACGCTGCTCAGCATCCTGCTCGGCACGGTGAGCTGGGCGGTGATGGCGCTGTACGGGCTCGAGTTCGCGCTGCTGTGGGCAGTGCTGACCGCGTTCCTGAACTTCGTGCCCTACGTCGGCTCGGTGCTGGGCGTGGTCTTCCCGGTGCTGATGGCCATCGTGCAGTTCGGCGACCTGGGCACGATCCTGACGCTGCTGCTGGCCTTGAGCATGGTGCAGTTCGTCATCGGCAACTTCCTCGACCCCTACGTGATGGGCAACTCGCTGAACCTGAGCCCCTTCGCCATCCTCATCAGCCTGGCGGTGTGGTCCGAGCTGTGGGGCATCCCCGGCGCTTTTCTCGCGGTGCCGATCACCGCCATCGTGGCCATCGTGTTCTCCGAATTCCCGGGCACGCGGCCGGTGGCGGTGTTGCTGTCCAAGAGCGGCAAGCTCTGAGCATGCGCAAGCCCATCGCTGCGGGGGTGGCGCTGTTCAGGGCCGCGGCGCTGAACTGGATGAAGGACTACGCGCAGAGCATGGGTGCGGCGCTGGCCTTCTACACCATCTTCTCGATCGCGCCGCTGCTGCTGATCGTCATCGCCATCGCCGGCTTCTTCTTCGGCCAGGAGGCCGCGCGCGGCGAGATCTACGGCCAGCTGCAGGGCATGCTCGGCACCACCGGTGCGCTGGCCGTGCAGGGTCTGCTGGAAAGCGCCGGCCGGCGCGCCGAGAGCGTGCCGGCCGCCGCGGTCGGTCTGATCGTGCTCTTCATCGGCGCGACCTCGGTCTTTGCCGAACTGCAGGACGCGCTGGACCGCATCTGGCGCGCGCCGCAGCGCGAGCGCCACGGCGGACTGTGGGCCTTGCTGCGCGGGCGGCTGCTGTCCTTCGGCATGATCCTGGGCATCGGCTTCCTGCTCATCGTGTCGCTGGCCTTCAGTGCCGCGCTGAAGGCCCTGAGTCGCTGGTGGGACCCGCAGTCGCACAGCTGGAGCACCTTCAGCGGCATCACCGAACCGGCGCTGAACGTCCTGCTCGTGACGGCCGTGTTCGCGCTGATCTACAAGACCATGCCGCGTGTGCGCATCGCCTGGCGCGATGTCTGGGTGGGCGCGGCCGTGACCGCGCTGCTCTTCCTGCTGGGCAAGACGCTGATCGGCCTGTACATCGGTGGCAGCGGCATCACCTCGGCCTATGGCGCGGCGGCCTCGCTGATCGTGGTGTTGCTGTGGGTGTACTACTCGGCGCAGATCTTCCTGTTCGGCGCCGAGTTCACCTGGGTCTACAGCCACCGCTACGGCTCGCGCCGCAGCCGGGACGAAAGCGAGGCTAGTTCAGGTTCAGCGGGGTGATGCGGCTGCCATTGAGGCTCAGGCTGCCCATCAGTCCGCTGTTCGTCAGCACGAAGCCGACCACCGGCTGCTGCGCCGTCCGTCCGGTGATGCGCGCGTCCGCGCCGACCGTCAGCATCGTCACCCCGGCATCGGCACCCACGGTCCAGCCGTTGCTGCTCTTGAAGCGGCTCAGGGAATCGTCGGTCATGAACAGAATGAACACTGCCTGCGACTGCGCGCCGGCGAGCAGGCCGACCGAGCCTTCAGTCATGCGGTGGTAGCTCACGGTCTTGCCGCCCTCGCGCAGCACGCCCTGGCCGGAGGCGCCGCCGACAATGAAGCCGGCCGAGATGAAGCTGGGGAATACCAGCACGCCGCGCGCCTGCTGCACCAAGGCCTCGGAGTCGCGTGCCTCCCTGTACAACCGCGCCAGTGCGTTGTCGGTCTGGGCATTGAGAGCCTGGCGCTGCGCTGCCGGGTCGCCCGAAGCGCCGCCGGTCGTCGTGCAGCCGGTGCCCAGCAAGGCCAGGGCAGCCACCGAGGCTCCGCCGGCAATGAAGTTTCGCTTGTTCATGAATCGATCCTCCTTTGGGTTGTGAGGCGGTCACCGCGGGTGCGGCGCCGCGGGCACTCAAGACAACGCCTTCGTCTTGAGCTTGTCGAACTCGGCCTGGGTGATCGTACCGGCGTCGAGCAGCGCCTTGGCATCGGCGATGTGCTGCGCCGGCGACTTGCCGGCCACTTCCTTGATGTAGGTCTCGGTCTCGGCCTTGGCCTTCTGCAGGCTGGCCTGCTGGCGTGCCGCCATGCCCTTGCCGCGCGCGATGATGTAGATGATCGCGGTGAGCACGGGGATGAAGATCAGCCCGATGACCCACAGCACCTTCGAGCCGCCGCCGAGTTCGTGGTCCCTGAACAGATCGACGACGATCTGGAACATGATGATCAGGTAGGCCACGAAGAAGAAGGTCGAGATCATCAACCAGACCATGTCCCAGAAGTTGCTCATTGCGGTTTTCCAAGTTGTAGAAGGAAGCGAAGACGCCAAGCACCCGATCCGGATGACGGCCTTGGAGCGCTCGTGCACGAAGGGCGCGAGGCTACCACCGACCCGGAGGCGCGCGCCGCGATTGTGGCCGGCCTTTGGCCGGCGTCAAGCTCAGCAGGCTTGTGATCAGTCGCCGGCCGCCAACGGCTGTGCCACCGGATGCGCTGGCGAGGACTCGGCCACCAGATCGCGAATGTGGCCCACCAACTGCTGCGCCAGCGGGCTGGGCGCATGCGACTTCAACATCACCGCGCTGACGTCGCTGCCGGTGATCGGCAGGTCGAAGGGCAGGCGCACCAGGAACTCCTTGCCCGGCGCGAAGTTGATCTGCGAGCGCATGCCGAAAGACAGCATGCCTGCATGCAGCACCAGTCCGAACTGCATCTGGATCGACAGTGCCTCCACCCCATGGCGCGGCATCGGCATGTCCAGCCGGTCGAGCGTGCGTTGCACGTGTTCGTAGAAAAAGCAGTCCGCCGGCGGCATGACCCAGCGCTGCCGCAACAGCTCGGGCCATTGCAGGCTGCGCCGCGCGGCTAGCGCGTGGGTCTTGCTGGCAATGACACACAGCTTCTCGTTGAACAGCGGCACCGCATGCATGTCGTCGCCGGGTTCGATCAGCGACAGGCGCAGGATCGCGACCTCGATGTCGCGCTTGCGCAGGCGGTCGAGCAGTTCGGTCTCGCGCTCCTCCACCACCGACACGAAGATGCCGGAGTGCGCTTCGACCAGCCGGTTGATGGCCACCGGCAGGAAGGGGATCGCCGGCATTGGCACCGTACCCACGCGCAGGCTGCCCTGCGCGCCGCTGGACAGCAGCGTCAGCTCCTGCGCCGCGCGGCGCAGCTCGTCGAAGATGGCCACCGCGCGCGGCGCGAAGCTGCGGCCATGCACGGTGGGCTCCACGCCGTTGGCCACGCGGTCGAAGAGTTTGACGCCGAGCGTCTCCTCTAGCCCGGCGATGGCCTTGGTGACGGCAGGCTGCGACAAGTGCTGCACCGCCGCGGCCTTGCGGAAGCTGCGATGTTCGAGCACGGCCACGAACACGCGCAACTCGCTCATCTTCAGGTGCCGCGGCAGGCGCTGGATCAGACTGGTGGTCGATGAGATGTTCATGGGCTTCTCCGGGGCCGGACCTCGGGGCGCCTCGCGACGACACGAGCCCTGGCGATGACCGTTGCCTGTTGATTATTGCCCTATCAGTTTTTGGCATCGGCCCAAGATGGACCGGGTGCACTTGGCTGCTACATTGAACCGGCTGTTCGCCGGGGTGAAACCCGATGCAGCCGAGAACAAGGAGGTCGGCCGCCGCTGTGATGCCTGAGGTCCGATCGAACAAATGGGGACAGCCGCGTGGTGCCACTGAGCTGTAGTTGGCTCGCTGCGATGCATTCTCAAGGGCCATCGAATGCCGAACCTGCTCGCACCCACGCGACCCCGGGCCTGCCCGACGC
>Ga0315912_10001899_pt1 | contig 23729 bp, 21 predicted proteins | sample VfabasoilMG_FD_204469 | JGI IMG/M metagenome (GOLD analysis project Ga0315912, IMG submission 204469) | Garden soil microbial communities collected in Santa Monica, California, United States - V. faba soil | ecosystem: Environmental > Terrestrial > Soil > Garden | place: USA: California... | reverse complement strand
CCAAATAATGAGCGTGACGACCCGCGCTGTCCCCCGGTCTCGACGACCTCGGCTACGACGGTCTATCACGCCCGAGTTGATGATGTGCCGTATCATTGCCACCCTCGCGGCAAGATACAAGGGGACAAGGCTGAATTCCTTTGCTGGCCGTAGCTGAACGAATGTCCTGAGGACTGTATCCGGACCGACTGGAGGTCGTGAATCCGGGACGGCTGCCGTAGGTGCAACAAAGCTCCTGTGACTGGCATGAGGGGAAGCACGACCCCATTCGGCTGATCGTTCTGGATTTGGACTCCGGTGAACTGCCTGGACCTTGAGATCTCGACAGAGGAGCCCCGCTCCTGGTACCCTCTCCCCCCATGGCTTCGAAAAAAGCACCATCTCGAACATCCCGCGCCGCTCATCCGCCCTACCCGTCTCCTCAACCGAGCCTGCCGGCTAGTCGGGAGGCGGCATTGGAAATCTACGATACCACGCTGCGCGATGGTGCGCAGGCCGAGGATGTCAGTTTCTCGGTCGAGGACAAGGTTCGTGTCGCGCAGAAGCTGGACGAATTAGGCGTCCATTTCATCGAAGGCGGCTGGCCAGGGGCGAATCCCAAAGACATTGAATTCTTCCGGATCATCAAAACTATTCCGCTTAAGCATGCCACCGTCATTGCGTTCGGGTCGACGAGGAAAGCCAGCCATTCCGTCGGCAAGGACCCCAATCTTCAGGCGCTCCTTGCCGCCGACACGAAGACGATCACACTGTTCGGGAAGACGTGGTCATTGCACGTCACCGATGCGCTGGGCATTTCGTTGGCCACCAATCTTGAATTGATCGGCGATTCCGTCGCCTACCTGCGCAGCAAGGGGCGCCGGGTGTTTTACGATGCCGAACATTTTTTCGACGGCTATAAGACGAATCCCGACTATGCGCTCAACACCATCCGCAAGGCGGTGGAAGCCGGGGCGGAACGGGTGATTCTCTGCGATACCAACGGCGGCACAATGCCCTGGGAGATCCGCACCATCTGTGAGATCGTACAGCGTGAGTGCCGGGTCCCGTTGGGGATCCATGCCCATAACGATTGTGATATGGCGGTGGCGAACTCATTGGTGGCGATCGAGACGGGCATCGTGCAGGTGCAGGGGACGATCAACGGCATCGGGGAACGGTGCGGGAATGCGAATCTCTGCTCGATCGTTCCCAATTTGGAGCTGAAGATGAAGCGTCCGGCGCTGACGGACCGCTTGAGCCACTTGAAAGAGGTGTCAGGATTCGTGACCGAGATCGCCAATCTCATGCCCAATAAGCATCAGCCCTACGTCGGCGATTCAGCCTTCGCGCACAAAGGTGGGGTGCATATCCATGCCGTGCTGAAGAACCCGGCAACCTACGAGCATGTCGATCCGGCGAAGGTCGGCAACCGGCAGCGTGTGTTGGTGTCCGATTACGCAGGGCGCAGCGGTCTCTTGGACAAGATCGAGGCCTTCGGTATCAAGTTGTCAAAAGACCATTCCAAGGTGCATGAGCTCATCGAAACCCTCAAAGAGCGTGAAAGCCAGGGGTATCAGTTCGAAGGAGCGGAGGGATCGTTTGAGTTGCTCATGCGGAAAGCGATGGGGAGCCATAGGCCCGCCTTTCAACTTCTGGGGTTCCGCGTCATCGTCGAAAAGAAGCAGGACAACGGCGCTCCGCTATCGGAAGCGACGGTCATGGTCAAGGTCGGCGATGCGGTGGAACATACGGCTGCCGTAGGAGCCGGGCCGGTCAATGCGCTGGACCATGCCTTGCGCAAATCTTTGGAGCAATTTTATCCCCAACTCAAGGAAGTCAAACTCCTCGATTATAAAGTGCGTGTGCTGGCGGCAAATAAAGGCACTGAATCCAAGGTCCGCGTCCTGATCGAATCGGGAGATCACAAAGATAAGTGGGGCACGGTCGGAGTCTCCGAGAACATCATCGAGGCCACCTGGCAGGCCCTTGCAGACAGTATCGAGTACAAACTGCTCACAAAAAAATAGCTGCATGCGACGAGAATCAGCCCAATTTATTCTTGACAGGATTCATAACCTCACGTAACTTAAGCAAAACTCGCTGATGCAAGACGGAGGATTTTGGGATGGGCGCCATACTGGCCGGTGAGAGCGTAGGGGGGATCGCATGAGGAAGGCCGATATCGCGAACGAAATCTTCAAGCAAGTTGGCATTTCGAAAAATGAAGCTGCCGATATTGTCGAACTTGTGCTGAATATGTTGAAGTCCGTCTTGCAGAAGGGAGAATCGGTCAAGATTGCGGGATTCGGAAATTTTGTCGTACGGAGCAAGGGCGCCCGTAAGGGCCGCAATCCTCGCACCGGAGAGGAAATCGGCATTACGCCCCGTCGCGTTGTTACGTTTCGGCCAAGCCAGGTTTTCAAGAAGTACGTCAATTCTTAACAGGCTGCTGCACCCACGTCATCGACTGCACTATGAGGACCGGTCATGGGAATAGCACCCAGGCTGGGTAGCAAGGTTTTCTATAAAATCGGGGAAGTCAGCCAGCTGACCGAACTTCCCGCCTATGTGCTTCGTTTCTGGGAATCACAGTTCAGTTTTCTGAAACCCAAGAAAAGCCGAGGAAACCAGCGGCTCTATGTGCAGCGGGATATCGAAACGGCATTGGAGATCAAGCGGATGCTCTATGACGAAGGGCATACTCTGGAAGGCGTGAAGCGATATTGGGTGAGGCGTGGACGGGCCTCTTCTCGGCCGTTGCGTCCGAAGGAGATGGCCAAGAAACTGAGGGGCGATCTCCAGGCCATTTTGAAAATTATCGACACACATGCGCGGTAAGAAGGCAGGTTCCCCCATTGCCTTTCTATGGCTCTGCAAGGGACAATACCGGTAGTTGTGAAATCAGAACCGAGTCGGGGCGTAGCGCAGCCCGGTAGCGTACTCGCTTGGGGTGCGAGTGGTCGTGGGTTCAAATCCCGCCGCCCCGACCAAATTGAAGTGAGCCATGAAGGGTAAGGCATCTGGCGTAGTATTGGGGTAGGAGAACAGACCGTTCACCCCTCACACCTTACTCCTCACCGGTTTTGCCAGGAGCTGCCTCGCGCAGCTTTTTTTGTTGCGAGTGAGTCATGCGTATCCTTGTCACCAACGATGACGGCATTCAGTCCCCGGGGATCCAAGCCCTGGCGAAGGCGCTTTCTGCCATCGGCGAAGTGTGGATGGTGGCTCCGGACCGAGAGCGCACGGCAGTGGCGCATGCGGTGACATTGCACAAACCCTTGCGGGTCCACCGTCTTGCGCCACGCACCTTCTCGGTGAATGGGACGCCGGTGGATTGTGTCAATCTGGCGCTGCTTAAAATCATGCCGAAAGCTCCGTCCATTCTGGTGTCCGGCATCAACAAGGGCGTCAATCTCGGGGACGATGTGATGTATTCAGGAACCGTTTCCGCGGCGATGGAAGGGACGATCCTGGGTGTGCCGTCAGTGGCCGTGTCCCAGGAGGGGGGAGAGGATTTTCGCTTTGCCGTCGGCGCGATCTATGCTGCGCGTGTGGCCCGGCTGGTGCTCGAGCAAGGTCTGCCGGAGGAAACGCTGCTGAACGTCAACATCCCGGATCGGCCGCGACGGGCGATCGCGGGCGCACGCGTGACCTGCCTCAGCCGCCGCCGCTTTCACAACCCGATTATCGAAAAACTCGATCCTCACGGACGCAAGTACTACTGGATCGCCGGGAAGCGCATCTCGTGGAGCCGCAGCAAGGATGCTGACCATGAGGCAATCGAAGAGGGCCTGGTCTCCATCACGCCCATCCGTCTCGACAGCACCCACCATGGAGTGCTCGATTGCTTTCGCGCGTGGGAACCAATCGTCACACAGGGTTCCCGTCGGCTGATTTCTCCCCGCCGATCATCTGTCAAACACAGGAGCTGAACCCGTGATCGGTGGATTCATCGAGAGCATCATCAGCGAACTGAGCCGATTCGTCATTGCCTGCATTTCCAGGTTTGGTTATGGCGGCATTGTGTTTACCATGGCGGTTGAAAGCGCCTGTATCCCCTTGCCGAGCGAGATCATCATGCCGTTCTCCGGGTATCTCGTGACGACCGGACAGTTCACCATGCTGGGGGTGACGCTGGCCGGCGCGGTCGGTAACGTGATCGGTTCGATCGTCGCGTACTATGCGGGGGTCTGGGGCGGGCGGCCGTTCGTCGAACGCTACGGGCCCTATTTTCTGGTGTCCCATCATGATCTCGACATCGCCGATCGGTGGTTTCTGAAATACGGCGAAGCGGCGGTGTTCTTCAGCAGGATGCTGCCGGTGGTGCGGACCTTCATCTCCTTGCCCGCGGGAATTGCGCGGATGAATTTCCCCCGGTTTGTGCTCCTCACCTTCATCGGCGCGTTGCCCTGGTGCTACCTTCTGGCCTATATCGGTGTGAAGATGGGAGAAGAGTGGGAGCATCTCCGGGATTACTTCCATCAATTCGATATTGTCATCGGGCTGTTCCTGGCGATCGCCCTGGGATATTTTCTCTGGTCGCATTGGCCGAGACGCAGTCCTACTCCTCAATAGTGGCCTCTTCGATGCTCAGGATTTACAACACCCTCACAGGCAAGAAAGAACCGTTTGAACCGTTGGTGCCCAAGACTGCACGGATGTACGTCTGCGGGGTCACGGTCTACGACTATTGCCATATCGGCCATGCCAGGAGCGCGCTGGTGTTCGATGTGATTCGCCGGTATCTCGAACACGCAGGGTATTGTGTCGAGTTTGTGAAAAACTTTACCGACGTTGACGATAAGATTATCAAGCGGGCGAATGAGCAAGGCGTGAGTTGCGACCAGATCACGGCCAGGTTCATTCAAGCCTATCATGATGACATGGGAAGACTGGGCGTACGGCCGGCCTCGATCGAACCCAAAGCCACCGAGCACATGGCCGACATTATCGAACTGACCGGGAGGCTGATTACAAAAGGTTTGGCCTATCAAGTTGATGGCGATGTCTATTTCGACGTTGTCCAATATCCTGAGTACGGGCGCCTCTCAAAGAGACGCTTGGAGGACCTGCAGGCCGGTGCGCGTGTGGATGTCGATGAGCGAAAACGACATTCGATGGATTTCGCGCTCTGGAAAAGTGCCAAGCCAGGTGAGCCTGCATGGCCGAGTCCGTGGGGGCAGGGAAGACCCGGCTGGCACATCGAATGTTCCGCCATGTCGATCCGCCATCTCGGCGAAACATTCGACATCCATGGCGGAGGGATGGATCTGATCTTCCCTCATCACGAAAACGAGATCGCGCAGTCCTGCGGCGCCACAGGAAAAGAATTTGCCCGCTACTGGATTCACAACGGCTTTGTACAGATCAATAAAGAGAAGATGTCAAAGTCGCTGGGGAATTTCTTCACGATCCGAGAGATCTTCGAGAAGTCGGAGTGGTCGGAAGAGGTTACGGGGGAAATCCTTCGATACTTTCTCCTCTCAACTCATTACCACGGGCCACTCGATTTTTCTGACCAGGCCCTGAAGGAAGCCAAGAATACTTTGAACGGGCTCTACGATCTGCTGGTCAATCGGCTGGCCGAACCGGAGCAAAACTCCACTGCAGACAGGGAACTCGGGGGAGCCATCGAGAGATGCAACCTGGCCTTCAAGATAGCGATGGACGATGATTTCAACACGCCGGGGGCGCTTGCGGCCTTTCAGGGTCTGAAGACAGATATCAATAAACTGCTGAGCCTGGGCCTGTCGACTGAGGCACGGAAAATTGCAAGACAAGCATTTCGAACGATTGGCGATGTATTAGGGCTGTTTCAATTGGACAAGTGGCAGTTTAATACACCATTGGTAGGAATGAATGTTGATTCTGGGATGCCCCTTTTTAGCCCGAGGCGGCATCCAGCATTAGGTACACATGTGTACGACACGCCAGTTCCGTTAAGGGATGGGGCTGAGGCAATTCAACAGAAGATAGATGAACGCAACGAAGCGCGGAAGAGGAAAGACTTCAAACGCGCAGATGAAATAAAAGCTGAACTCAAAGCGCTCGGCATCACGATCGAGGACAAGCCCGATGGCACCAGCCGCTGGAAGCGCTGACGCGCAGGAGATCCTCTACGGGCTCCACGCGGTGCGCGAGGCGCTCAAAGCGGGCAGCAGGCCGCTGCAGCGTCTCCTTGTCATCAGGACCGACAAACAGTTTTCGGATTTGGTCCAGTTGGCACGGTCGCTTCATGTTCCGGTCCATGTCCAACCGTCGGCTTCGCTCGATCGGCTGGTACCTGACGGCAGGCACCAGGGCATTGTGGCTTTTGCCGCAGCAAAAGCCTATCAGACGGAAGAATCGATTCTTGCCCGCGCGGTAGAACGCAATGAACCGCCGCTGCTGGTCATTCTCGATGGGGTGGAGGACCCACATAATCTTGGCGCGGTGATCCGAACTGCCGAAGGTGCCGGTGTCCACGGCGTCTTCATTCCGGAACGGAGAGCGGCCGGACTGACGTCGGTCGTCGCAAAGGTTTCCGCCGGCGCGATCGACCATATGCCCGTGGCGCGGGTGACGAACACGAGCCGGCTGATCGAGTCATTGAAGGCCGCGGGTGTCTGGGTCTATGGGGTAGAACCGTCCGCGAGCAAACTCTACACGGACGTCGATCTGCGCGGTCCGGTCGGACTGGTGTTCGGCGGCGAAGGAACAGGAATCAGGCCGGGGCTGCTGCAACACTGTGACGAACGCATTCGTATCCCCATGCGGGGGCAGGTCCAATCGCTGAACGTGTCGGCTTCTGCGGCGGTGCTGCTGTTCGAAGCAGCCCGCCAGCGAGGCCTCTCGGCAAAATCTTAGCGGATTTTGAGCATGCTGCCTTGGATGGCGGTCTTCAGCAGTTGAGCCGTATTGGACACCCGCATCTTCTTCATCATGTTCGCCCGGTGGGCTTCGACGGTTTTGACGCTGATTTTCAATCGCTGGCCAATTTCCTTGTTCTTAAAGCCCGCCCAAATCAATTCTAGAATTTCCTGCTCTCGCGAGGTCAATGCTTCCGGACGCTTTGCGCGCGGGGGAGGCTCAAGGTCGGCTAGAGATTTCCGAACCCGCGGCTTCCCAACTGCTTTTGCCATGTTGATCAGTTCTCCTTTGACTAACGGGCCATTCAGGTATACTGAGAGTCGATAATATTCAACCTGCCCCATAGAGACGAATCTCGAGGGAATTATAGAAATGATCATTGGTGAAAGTAAATGGTGGATCTTCAGCTCCACCGGGTTTCTGAATCAGTAAACAACCTGTCACAACACTAAAGAGCATGACGGAAGCGTCCATGTCCCACGCATGATTGAGCATCAGATCATGTTTCCGGTCTATCTGATCGTTGCGTTGTTTGGCGCCCTCATCGGCAGTTTCCTCAATGTCTGTATCTACAGGCTGCCCCGCCGTGAATCGATTGCGTGGCCAGGATCCCATTGTCCCTCCTGCTCTCATCCGATTGCCTGGTACGACAACATTCCCGTTGTGAGCTATCTGATCCTGCTTGGACGATGCCGAAATTGTCAGGTGCGCATCCCCATCCGCTATCCGGTCGTGGAGGCGCTCAATGCCTTAGGCTATGTCGGCCTTCTGTGGTTCTTCGGGCCCGGCTGGTCCACCGTTGTGTATGGCCTGCTCTATTCGGCTCTGTTGGTCGTGGCCGGAACGGATCTCTCCCACAAAATTATTCCCAATTCGATCACATTTCCTGGCATCGTTGTGGGGCTTGTCAGCGCCGCCACCGTCCTGCCGTTGGGGTTGGTCAATGGTGTGATTGGACTGTTCGTCGGGGGTGGAATCCTGTGGTTTCTTGCCTGGGTGAGTCCCTACCTGTTCGGGAAAGAAGGGATGGGCGGAGGCGACATCAAATTGCTTGCGATGATCGGCGCGTTCCTCGGCTGGAAACCGGCCTTGATGACGATTATGGTTGGTTCTCTCTTGGGTTCGCTTGTCGGTGTTACCCTGATTGCTGCTCACGTGATCAAGCGAGAGGATTACATCCCATTCGGCCCGTTTCTTGTCTGTGGCGCAGTCGTCTCGTTATTCTTCGGACAATCCCTCCTCGATTGGTATCTAGGCTTGCTGGCTGGCTAGTAGTTTCTGTTCTACCTCACGCCCTTACGCTTTCCGTGTCTCGTCCGCTGTATCTCTTCATGAAGCACTGTATCTCCTGAGGCACAGCGCGGCGCGTACGAACTTTTCTCTCTCATAAGCGCTTCATCCGGGTGGCAGCGCTTTTGATTCACTTAATTCGCTTCGTTGATTCAACAACTTCAACTGTCTTTCCCAATCGCCATCACAAGGCAGCGCTATCCACATCATCGCACTCAAAGAGCGGCACGACTCTTGAGATGCACTCGATTCCAAAGGAACTCAACTGAAACCGGAAATTTGAGAGAGGTGTATATGAAACAGGAAGGCCACACGTTGATGGAACTCATGGTGGGGCTTGCGGTCACCGGCATCATCTCGGCTCTGGCCATTCCTAATTTCCTCACCCTCAATTCAGGTGTGCAGATCCATAGTGCCACGGAGGAGGTTGCGTCTGAACTCCGCCTTGCGAGACAGCTTGCAATCGCACACCGCGATCGGGTTCGCATTACTTTCGATCTTGAGCAACAGGCGCTTGTCGTGCAGTCCATCAATGGTTCGGAGGCGACACCCCATCATGTGTATCGCTATGCAGACAAAGGGGTTGCCATCGAAGAACCCAGTACAGGTCCAGAGATTCTGTTTCATCCCAGCGGACGATCTGCCACGGCAACCACGATTCATCTCCGCAACAAAGAAGGACAGACTCAAACGGTAACCGTCGGCATTACCGGGAGGGTGTCGATTCTATGAGGAGGCAGCCACAGGATACAGGGTTCAGCCTTATCGAAGTGATGATCGCAATGGTGATTTCCGGGATCGCGTTCATAGGGGCAATAGGAGCCGTGCAGATCTCATCCGGGCATACTCGCCAAGGAGCACTGGATAGCAGGGCGCTGGAGCTGGCGCAGGGCCGGTTGGAGGTCAAGCAGTCTGTCCGGTGGCTATATCTCCTTGAAGACGATCTCGATGAAGATGGTATTCCTGAGACCATGATGAAGGATGACGGGCAGAATCCCGACGCCATGGCAGACGACGGAATTTACACCGCCATGTTGGAACGAAATGGAATCACAGTGGTGTGGAGTGTTCAGACGGATCGTCCGGGCCCGCTAGGGTCGGTTGGGATGGTGGCCATCCGAGCGGTGTCCTCCTATGTCGGTCAGGGCAGCCCCAAAGAAGTCATGGTGGCAACACTTCGCGCCAATCCCGCATTTGTGGGGCAACGATGAGCCATCTCCGCGCGATCATATCACATGGAAAACGTGTGAAGAGGACTTCAGCTCTTTCCGGCATGAAGGGCGTATGCCTTGCAGAATTGCTGATCGGCCTGGCGGCGGGTGTCATTGTGCTCGCGACGGCGCTGGAGACCTTCAGCATCGTACGCCAGCATGTTGCCAGGCAGCAGCATGATCTGGTGCATCAGCAAGACCTTCGATTGGGCCTGGCCGTGTTTGAGCAGGAAGCGCGTCTCGCGACGGCTGAATCTATCGTCATCGCAAATCCGGATGAATTTCAATTTCGCGCGAATATCCATGCGCAGCGGACAACGACCACCGGCGACATTGTTCAGGGGCAATCGGTTCTTGCGGTGCAAGACGGCAGCGGATGGGGTGAAGGCAAGTCGGTCGCCATATGCGGGCTGCGTGGATGCGAACTGCATCGACTCGCGCGTGCAGGACAACGTACTTTCCTTACGTTGGCTGAACCGGTTCAATCAGCGTTCCCAGCAGGAGCATCCGTCGAAGTAAGAAACCATGTCGTGTACTACACCAGGCATGATGAACGGGGATTGTTGCGACTTATGCGTATGGTGGACGGAGGAGCCGGTACACTCGTTGGGGGACTGGAAAATGCCCGATTCGCCTATCGAGACGACCGGGGCCGCGCTACGTTTGAGCCGTCACAGGTGAAGCGCGTGGTGGTCGAGATCGAATCGAATCGTTCCACACATCATGCTGTAAGAGAGGTCAGTCTTCGGTCGTAGGGAGGAAGGCATGGTACGAATTCGCGAAACGAATAACCAGCAGGGAATCGCGCTCATCGGGGCGATGGTGCTTGTGCTGATTCTGTCTTTGCTGGGAGCCACCATCTTGAATCTCGCGGGGCAGGAGGCAATCAGTTCCAATGTAGGGCGAGAGGCTGTGGTTGCTCAGCAGTTGGCTGATGCAGCCGGTGAAGTGGTCGTGTCATGGTTTCACAGCCCACAGGCGAAGTCGGCGGGATCGGCGTTCTCTGCAATCTTGGCAAAAAAGAATCACGATGCTGAAGGAATACTCTCATTCTTCGATCAAGCCGGCCGTTCACAATTTGTTGGAACCATGGGCCAGCCGGATGTCCTCTTGGAGACAGCGGCGGCATCAGACTATCAGGCATTGAACGACCCCCGGACGGGGATGTTTCATGCTCTGCGCCACCTGGGAAGAATCGAAGCACTCAAGGTCTACGCTCCGTCGACACCGGGGTTATTGTGCACGGTCGATGTAAGGGTAGCGACGCACACGACTCCGCCTTTTCGCCAATCGGTACTGATGCAGTTGGGCACTGTCGGTCTGCGGCCTCTTCGTGCTGCTGTGCAGGTGAACCAGAACCTCGGTTTCTTTCAGCCGGGAAATGAGGCGTCGGTCAGCGTGCACTGGGGCGATCTCACGGTGGGCGGAGATTTTGTCGTCGGTCGGGCCGAAGAACTTCCGGTGCAAAGCCGGCTCGTGCCGGTAACCGCGCTGGGATACGACGAGATGTCCCATCGAGAAGATCGGTGGATGGATGCCTGGATCGGCGGGGATGTGCGTATGACTCAGCTTCCTGCCGGAGAATTACCGGCGCTTCCGCACAACATCCATCCGCAACAGACTCCGACACCCGGTATTCAGCTCGATCGATGGAACTATGAACATACCAAGAGAATCGCGCAACGGCACGGCCGCTACTTCGCCATTGATCGAGATGGTTTCTTACATCCGGATGGGGTGGTGAACCCTGGTCATGGGCTTACTCCAGATGCGGTATTTCAGTCGAAAGGCCCTGGAGATCATCGGGGCCTGATTTTCATCGATACGCTGGATCAAACCGCGCCCCGCGAGGACAATCTCGGAACACTACGGCTTCACACGGCCTATTGGGAAGGTCACCTGGTCATGCAAGGTCATGTTGTGGTTGCTCCAATCGGATCGGGGCAGTCAATCTCCGCGCTAAGCCCTCCGGATACGGATCAAGTCGCAGATCAAGTTCGAACGCCCGTTCAGCTCTCGCGCGTGAATTTCAATGGCGTCCTCTCTGCAGCCGGAAACATTACCGTAGCCGGAAGCGCAAGAGTCTATGGGGCGGTCGTGACGGGAGGAACGATCCTCTCAAGCGCTGGCGGAAGGCTCGAAGTGTGGTATGACCACGATCTTTTTCAGGGGTTGTATCGAGGGGTTCCGCTGGTCTATCGCGCACCGGGCGCCTGGGTTGCTCAGTATTGAGAACGCCGCACAATGTCATTGAAAGAGAACCACATCATGATTGAGCCGGCAATCTCACAGGACAGGACATCGCAGATCGTTGCGATGGCTCTCCCGAAGAAAGCGTGTCAGTCGCCACAGTTCAAACGCACATGGACTCGCAGCATCCGAGACTATGTCGTCTATCGCACCCTCATCAGCCAGGCAACGCTAGACGACGCTATCGAAGCAGTCGTGAGCCAGGAGATTGAGCTGGAAGCGCTGCTGCTCACCCGCTACCACCTGTCAGAGGAAGAACTTGGGGCCGCACTCAGCCGGTATTATCACTGTCCGTTCCTGTCCCTTGATGAACACACGATCGTTGAAGCTGGCCTGATGAAGAATCTCAGCCTCGACTATCTGAAAGAGCATGCCTGGATTCCGTTGCAGCGTCACGGCGTGGTTATGCACATCGTTGCGAACGATCCGCAAGATTATGAGCGGGTTCTCGACATTCAACGAGCGTTTCCAGGAACGACCATCACCTTTTCCGTCGGGCTCAGGCGTGATATCGAATGCCTGCTCTCTGCCGCGACAAGCCGGCCTCGCACAGGATCGCTTGCCGACACTCTTGGAGAGTTGGCCATCGAGGCAGGGTCTGAAACGGCAAGCCAGTCGGAGAGTGCCAATGGCTACGAAAACGATTCCGTTATCATTCGGCTGGTCAATCAAGTCATATCCGAGGCGCACCGTCTGGGCGCCTCGGATATTCATGTGGAGCCGTATGCCGATCGGAAGGACGTGTCTGTGCGGTTCCGGGTTGACGGGACCTGTTTCACCTCCATGCGAATTCCATCGGCCTACCGGCGAGCCGTCGTGTCGAGGATCAAGATCATGGCGAATCTTGATATCGCTGAAAGTCGAAAGCCTCAGGACGGGAAAATTCGTTTCAATGTGACCCGCAATCACGACATCGAGTTACGGGTGGTGACGTTGCCGACGTCGGGAAATACTGAAGATGTTGTGCTGCGGCTTCTGTCCATGAAGGAAACGATGCCGCTGGAGGGCATGGAGTTTTCCCCCGGCGTGTTGCGCGCCGTGAAGGAGCTGTCCGAGCGGCCGCATGGAATTATTCTCTGTGTAGGACCGACCGGATCGGGCAAAACGACCACGCTGCATGCGGTGCTGAAACACATCAACACGGATGAACGAAAAATCTGGACGGCGGAAGATCCGGTCGAAATCACGCAGGAAGGGCTGCGGCAGGTCCAGGTACATCCCAGGATCGGCTTGACCTTTGCCGCTGCCATGAGGGCATTTCTTCGGGCTGACCCCGATGTCATCATGATTGGAGAGATGCGCGATAAAGAAACAGCGGATATCGCGATCGAGGCGTCTCTCACGGGCCACCTGGTGCTGAGTACGCTGCACACGAATAGTGCCGTAGAAACGGTTACGCGGTTACTGGACATGGGATGCGACTCGTTCAACTTTGCCGACTCCATGCTTGGGATATTGGCTCAACGGTTGTGCAAAACAATATGCAACGCCTGCAAAGAAACCTATCAGCCGTCACAGCAGGAATATGATGAGCTTGTTTGCGGGTATGGGACGGAGGAATGGGCGAAACTCGGGATTGTCTGTTCCGACCTTCAGCTCTACCGGGGGCGGGGTTGTGACTTGTGCAATCGGACCGGATTCAAGGGGCGGGTGGCGATCCACGAACTGTTGCTTGCCTCGGACGAATTCAAGAGGTTGGTGCAGTCTCGATCCAAGACGGCAGACATGCTTCGACAAGCCATGCAAGAGGGCATGATGACGTTGGTGCAGGACGGAATTCGGAAGGTCCTCAAGGGCATAACAACCTACCGGCAGGTTCGGGCAGTGGCAATCAAGTGAAGGTAAAATTGTGCGCAAGTATTCTTCAAAAGCCCTCCAGCAATAACCGCAGTCAACCGATAGTCTTCACGAGAGCCTGATAAATCCCTACGTGCCACGAGGTCCTGCCATCTGGGGACGCCACAGTAGGCTCTCGATCAGTACGGGAAAAGTAGGCCAAATCGGCTTGTGCTTTCCCTGTTCTTAGAGTGTGGGGCCAAAATCGTCCCGTCCTCCTTGCGCCGAAATTTGTCGTCGGGTTGCACGAAAAGTGGCGCGTCCCTCTACCGCTGCAATTAAGTATCGAAGTAAATACAAAGGGTTAAGTTGTGTTCTTGCCCTACATCTAGCGGCATGCCCCTTGCTCGATCAGGAGTCGCCATGTTGTATCAACGACGAACAGCCAGACGATCTGACACGAATCAGCGCGGGTTTACGCTGATCGAGATCATGATTGTTACCGCCATTATTGGGATTGCAGCAGGAATTGCAGCCCCAAACCTTACTGCGATGTATGCCCGCTACGAGCTCAATCAAGCGACAAGCAACCTCTATAACCGCATACTCTTTGCGCGCTCGGCGGCCATCAGTCGCAATGCCATGATTGTGGCGACGCCTGTTAATGTTCTAGGCGCTGAAAGCCAAGTGACATTCACGGCTCCCCTGGGCTTGGAAAGATTGCCCTTGAATGTCAACTTTGTGCTTCCATTGCCGGCCACTCCAATCGGCTTTACGCCACGAGGCCGGAGCACCACGCCCTTGGCGACCCAAACGATTCAGCTACAGAGTGTCCGGCTTCCCAACCTGATTTATACGATTTCTCTTGCTCCCTCTGGAAAGGTGACATGGTGCAAGCAGCAAATTACCCCCTGCGTGCGCAATGCCACTTAACCGAATGGCCTGATCGATTATTTATGTGGAGCCGTAAACGGAGCAGCAACATGAAGAAACGAAGTGAAAGAGGTTTTACTCTTGTGGAAATGATGGTATCGGCGACGATTCTCGGCTTGGGGGTGATGGGAATGGCAGCGATGCAGGGCATGTCTTTCACCAAAAATGTGGACGCCAATGACCTGTCTATTGTGACCAATGTCGCGTCCGACATGATGGAACGGATCCAAAACAACCGCCGGTACGCCTGGGCCTACAATAATCTTCAGACGGTCGGCCCCGGCAATTGCTTAGCCGGCGGAATTCCGGCTCCGGCGCCAGCGGCGCCCTTTCAGGCAGATCTGCCGCTGTCAATCGTGACGACACGAGCCGTTCAAGGCGATTGCACTCAGTGGAGAGCGCTAGTGCTCGCCACAAACTTGGCTAACGTGCAGGGCGTTGTCCAGGTTGTGCCGCCGGTTGTGCCGGTCCCGACCGGATCGCGAACGGTTCAGGTGACTGTGCAACTTCAATGGAATGATCGCGGTCCGACGCAACGGCTGCGGACGATCGCATTTCAGACTCACATCGTTCCGGAATAAGCGTGAAGAAGAGTATGGAACAAGTGAACAGCCGATCGATGGGGGAGTCCATGATCAAGTCACAGGATATTCGGAGTGACAGTGAGAAGGGATTCACGCTCACCGAACTCATGATCGCAGCCGCCATGTCGACCGCGATCATCGCGGCTGGATTCGGCGCGTTGACAGTGAGCCAGAAGACGACCCAGGCGAGCAGCCAGGTAGGCAACACGCAAGCCACGGCAAGAAACGCATTGGACATGATCGCAGCCGATATCAAGCTGGCGGGATTCGGGATGCAGGGCCTGGTGGGAGTCCCCCCGCTCCCTGCAGCTGCGACGCTAGGAGCGGTCGGCAACTGTCAGATCAATGGAGCGCCGGCTGCCATCGTCCCTGGGGATAATAACGCTTTGGGAGCAGATTTCGGGCCGGACAGTATTTCCTTAGTCGTACCCATGACCAACTCAATTACCGCGGCTGGAGCGCTGTGGCAGGTGGCTACGGCAGGAGGACCGGCTGTGATCGGCGGGGCGACTGTTTCTATCGCAGCGATCCCACTGCCTGCCAATGCCACGACGGCCATGGGAAATGCCGTCCCGGGCGGCGCTGCCGCCCTCGTGGGTATGGCCGTGTCTATTAATGGTGCCGCTGGTTCGAGAATTACCGGCACGACTCCTGTGCAGATTAACGTCAATCCTCCGATATCAGGACAGGCTCAGTTCGGCAACGGCGCGCAAGTGTATCTGGTGCAGTGCATCACATACGAAGTTATTCCGCCGCCGGATGCCCTCAATCTCTGTCAGGGCAATGCGCCTTGCTTAGTCCGTGGCGTGGGGGTTGTGGGGGCGCCGAATACACCACCCAGGTGCAACGCAGCGGGGAATGCCTGTATTCCGATCATGGATGGAGTAGAGGACCTTCAGCTGGCCTATGCCTGCGACGGCTGTGATCCCAGGGTCAATGCGGGCACTCCGGATGGACAGGTTGACGACCTCAATCTATCGAACAGCTTCGATCAAGCCGATTTCATTACGGATAGAAATTGGTTTGGGAACGCCGCTCCATACGGCACAAACATGCAACCGAAAACCATCAGGATGGTGCAGATCAGTATCGTGGCCCGAGAAACGAGGACCGAGCAGGGGATGGGCGAAGGCAATCAGGTGATGGTGCACGGGGGACCGGTTCCTATCGTCAGTGACCACAACCATGCAACCGGAGTATTTGCACTCGGTGATAATACGACGCCGGCGCAGCTGCAGGCCTATCAGCAATTCAGGAGACGGATCCTCACCAGGACCGTCGAACTGAGAAACCAAAGGTAAACATCATGACAGATCAGAGAACAGGTTCACGCATCTTCAAGGTCGCTGCCGACGAGCGGGGGGTCGCGTTCATGACCGTGATGATCCTCACGCTCATGACCGGTGTGTTGGGGGTGGCCGCCCTCACCATGACCGGACTGGAAAACTCGATGGCTGGTGCGGTGCGAATGGTCGAAGAGGGTACCCATGCAGCGGAGTCTTGTGTGGGCACTGCAGTACGCATCATCAACGTGGGAATAGAGGACCGCACCCTGCCAGGTGTTGTCGCCCCGCTGGGACCGGTTCCAGCGCTGAACGCGGCGTTTCTTGGTCAGGAAATCAGCGGTGCCATGACGCATCGAAATAGCACCGATGTGGCAGTGGGAGCCGGCAACGCGCCGAATCTCACCATGAATGTCAATAACTACGTGATCAATGGAGACATTGACTTCCTGTATTCGAAACAAAAGGCCGGTGACAATCTGGGTGATACAGAGGGACTCTCTATCAATTCCTTCTATCGGGTGGACTGTACGGCGGCCAACGCCACGACGGGGGCGACGAGCCGGGTCGTCGTCGTCTTCGATTGCTTGCAGAAGACGGGAGAAGGCTGTACGAAGCGAACCGGGATCTAGCATTTCTCCTTGAAGGTCGGCCAGGGAGCGTAACGACAAATGGAGTACATGATGAATAGGAACATTGAAAGTCGAACCGAAGGTCTTCGCCATTCACATGCGAATGTATCGGCTTGTCAGGTTCCTGCCGTCATCGCCACCTTTGTGCTTGCGGTGATCCTTATTGCGGTGGTGAACCCACCCCTGTCCTTCGCCGAGGAGGCGCCGCCGGCGGCAGTTGTCTCATACAGGGACGGCAAGATCACCGGCGTCTATGAAACAACCATTCAGATCGACAATAAGACCTTCAGCTTTGCGCCTGAGGTCGTGATCCTGGATCGTCACAACGATCCGTTGTCTGAGCGTGATATCCGGGAGGATCTTGAGGTGAAGTACCATCTCCTCAAAGGGACAACGGATAAAATCGACCAGATGATTGTGTTTTTGCCTGAGTAACCGGTTGCAAGAAGGATGTGAGGCCATGAGAGCGATGAGACAGAAACAGGAGGGTGCCATGAGTAGCCGTATTACCGCACTTCGTGGAACCGTCATGCTGGCATTGGTGGGTTGTTTGGCAGCGCCTATTGCGGCGCAGGCCCAAACGATGGACCAATACTATGCCGTACCGCCTTTCGTCGCCGATCAAGTGGCTCCGAACATTATTCTGGTGCTCGACAACTCAGGCAGCATGAGCGGCCTTGCTTGCGATCGCTCGGTCCCTGCAGACGGGGATTGTAGAGATGCGGGAGACAGGCCCTTCGATAGCACGTTTGTATTTGCGGGGTATTTCGATACTCTCCGGTGCTACACCTACGACACAGTCGATGCGCGCTTCGAACCTGCGACAACCAAGGCCGCGTTGTCGACTAATTGTCCCAACACCGAGTGGGATGGGAATTTCCTCAATTTCGCGACCTTCCGCCGGTTCGATGCCATGAAAAAGTCGATGATCGGAGGCGACTGTTTTATGGCTCGGGCAGCCGACGGAACCTGTCCGGCCTATGGAACTCCTGCATTGAAGACCGTCCGTGCGCAGGCACAGGGAGTCAACACTGAGCTGACGGATGTCGATTGGAGTGGTGGGGCTGGTGTTTCAAGCTACTTTGGAAGAATTCCATTAGCCGACAGAGCGGGCAACCCGGCACAGCTTTGGATCGGAGTTGCGGCCGCCTATTTCTGCATCGATAACGACAGCACATTCGATGCCAATTGCGCAGATGGCTACAGCGTCAGAAGGTATGAGTTGAAAATCGGATATAGTACCGAGCCAACCGGAGTGATTCAGCAGATCGGGCCTCAGGCGCGGTTCGGACTCTTTGAATTCAAACCGGCGGGCGACGGGGCTCGTATGTTGGTCGGTGTGGGGTCTCGGCAATCGATCGATTTCTCGGGCACAACTGTAGAGACGTTCAATACCAACACGGCTGCGATGGTGGATGCGGTTCAAGAGTCGTTCCCTTCCACCTGGACGCCGCTTTCAGAGTCACTGTACGAAACCATGCGATATGTGGCGCAGATCAATTCTACATACCTGCCAGGATCGTATGTATACCCCATTGCTTATTCCGGAGGAATCTCGAACGGAGTGGGATTTGGTGCCAGCGGAACAGGCTCGATCGGGGCTGCGGAGATCTCGGCGCTCACCGCACCGGAAGTGTGTCCAGCCGGGTATATCAACAATGCCTGTGGACGCGATCCATTTTTCTTCGGCAGCAACCATACCCCTTCTTGGGCCGCCAGTTCGGTCCAGGTCCCCTGTTGCAAGACCTTCGTGATTCTTGTGACGGACGGAACGCCGACGCAGGACGTGAGTGTTCCCGCCGGAATACGGGACTATGCCAATCTGAACGCGCAACCGTATGCCGGCACCTACTGCATTGGAAATCGAGGAGTCCCATTTGTCGATCCGCCAGGGGCCACCTGCAATAGTGATCCGGCTACCCCGCCGAACGTGTTGTTGAAGCAGCATCGAACTGACTATGCCGACAACGGCAGGCACCATCTCGATGACGTGGCCTACTGGGCCCACACGAATGATCTGCGGCCTTGCAGTGGAGCGGCGGATGGAACGATCGCCGTATTGGGTGTCACTGGTCATTGTCTGCCTGGTTTGCAGAATGTGACGGTCTACACATTCTATGCCTTCGGGGATATTTCCGGGCGGGAACTCCTCATGCACACAGCGCAACTCGGCGGTTTCGAGGATACCAACGGCAACAATGTGCCGGACCTCGTTTCGGAATGGGACCAGGTGATCAATGCGACCGGAGCGCCTGGAACCGACGGCGTCCCCGATAACTATTTCGAGTCCGCAAACGTGGACGACTTGCAGGAACGGCTGATGGCCACCATTACAGCCATCCTCAGGAAAAGCGCCTCGGGTACCTCGATTTCGGTATTGGCCACGTCAGCCACAGGTGAAGGCAGCGTCTACCAAGCCTACTTTTTCACAAACGATGTGGGACAGGGTGGCGCGAACGTCAAGTGGATCGGCTATACGCATGCGCTCTTCGTCGATGCCTTTGGAAACTTTCGCGAAGATACGGTCCAGGATGGAGTGCAGGACTATACGCAGGATCTCATCGTCACCACCCGGTACGACAATAACCCCTTAAGTCCGACGTATAAAAAAGTGCTGGTCGATAAATTCAATGATTTGAACGGAGATGGAGTGGCGGACAGTGCGACTCCGTTCATCACCAGTGATCTCAAATCGATTACACCGATCTGGGAGGCGGGAAAGGAGCTGGCACTGACGAATTGGAGTTCTCGCAATGTGCTGACCTGGGTAGATCAGGACAACGACGGCTTGGTCGATGCCGGTGAAGAGATGAACTTCAGTACGGCGAATTGTCCGCAGCTGCGCGAGTACCTCCGCTATGCGGGCGACACCTGTGCAGGAGGGTCTAACGCTACAAACCTGATCGAGTTTATCCTTGGTCGAGAAGTGCCCGGATTACGGACGCGGATGCTCGAAGTTCCTATCGGCAGCGGATCATATAATGTCTGGAAGCTCGGTGATCCGATCCATTCGACACCCACGGTGGTGGGCGCTCCCAGATCCCGATACGATCTCCAGTATGGAGATGGGACCTATACGGACTTTTATCAGCAGTATCGGACAAGGCGCCAGGTGGTCTATGTCGGTGCGAATGACGGTATGCTCCACGCGTTCAACGGAGGCTTTTATCATAAGGGAGACAACCCGGCCACGCCAGGCACGGTCGAGCACGGATGGTATACGAAAAATCCCACCGATAATTCGAGTGGAGCAAATCTCGGCGCGGAACTTTGGTCGTTTGTCCCCTATCAACTCTTGCCGCAGTTGCAATGGCTGGCCAGGACCGACTACTCGCACGTGTACTATGTCGATCTGAAGCCGACTATCGCTGAGGCGAGAATTTTTGCGGACGATGCCGACCATCCCGGCGGGTGGGGAACGATTCTGATCGGTGGATTCCGCCTGGGCGGCAGTTGTGGAAGCTGTATGGCCGGTGGCGGGGCCCAGCCGATGACGGTGACGATCGGCGGAGTGCCGAGGACCTTCTACAGCGCGTACTTTGTGCTCGATATCACCAATCCGGAAGTCGCCCCGAAACTCTTGTGGAGCTTCGGGTCTTCCGGGTTGGGATTGACGACGTCCTATCCGGCCGTCGCCCGTATGAATCCAACGACAGATGCCTCTATCGATCCGACAAATGAGAAGTGGTATGTGATCTTCGGGTCAGGTCCCAATAGTTATAGCGCAGATCTGCCGACGCCTCCTCTTCCTGCCACGGCTCAGACGGCCAAGTTGTATGTCGTGGACTTAAAGGCAGGACCGGGAGTGGGGTTTGTCAATGTGACTCGAATGCCGATTGGATCGTGGAAATCATTTATGGGTCATGTTGTCGCGGTCGATAAGGATCTGGATTGGCGAACCGATGTGGCCTATGTCGGCCGGACGGCTCATGATGGGACGCTGCCGTGGCGTGGCAAAATGTATCGCCTGAAAATGAATTGTCCAGCCAATCCCTGTACTCCGATGACGTGGGGAATCCCGAATGGAGTGGATCGCACTCCGACCGAGGTAATCGATACCTTCTTCGATACTCCATCCGGGACGACTTTTGAGGTCGGGCCAGTGGCTTCAGCTCCTGCCGTGACGATTGACGACGCCAATTTGGTCTGGGTCTTTTTCGGCACAGGACGGTACTTTGCCAATATCGACAAGGTCGATAACAGCATTCAACGCCTCTATGGGATCAAAGATTCCGTTGTGAACGGCACCTGTACGGAGTTGAGCACCTTTAACTGCTGGGGTGATGATCTTGTGGATGCGACGAATGCGGTCATCTGCCTGATTTGCAGCGGGGCGACTAATCAAGTGACTGATCCCACTAACCCGGGTGTCACGACGTTCAACGGCACTGGGGCCACGTCAATGGTCGGTCTTGTTCAAAGCAAGGATGGATGGCGTGTAACCCTGCCTGGGTCTGTGACAATAGGAGGGGTTGTCTATGGCGCCGAACGGTCGGTGGTCAATCCCACGTTGATTGCCGGGACGGTTTTCTTCCCGACCTTCAGCCCGACTAATGACTTCTGCTCCTCGGATGGCCAGAGTTATCTCTATGCCTTGTTCTACAAAACCGGGACGGCCTCGACCGCGCCGGTGATCGGCACGGCTGTGTCCGGCTTAAATACCAACGTGACGACAAGAATCAGTCTCGGCGTCGGGTTGGCGTCGGCGGGAACGATGCATCTGGGTGAGAGTGGAACGCTCAACTTCCAGCAAAGCACGGGAGCGTTCAGCCAAACGCAGACGACGACCCCTGACTACGGTAGTCGTTTTGTAAGCTGGGTTCATCAGCGAGATTGAGATCGTGGGAAACCGTAGGGAGGCATCACTGCCCGGTCGTGGCGGGCAACGCGCGCCACGACCGGGTTCCCTATTCCAGCAAGGCGTCTTAATACGAGTGTCCTGAATATTCGCATGCTCCGTCCTGGCTCGGCACAGTTTTCCCTTCTCCTTGTCTGCTTGCCCATGATGCTGGCGGGAGCCGCCTGCACAAGAGAAGGACCAGCGGAGTCTGCAAAGGCGACTCCTGCCATTGGAAACAACGGACCGCCTGTTGTTACATCTGCCAGAATTCTGAATAATCCGCTGTCACTTGACTCGCCCGTGACCGTCACCATTGAAGCCGAAGACCCCGATCGAGAAGCAGTGTCCTTCCGCTATCAGTGGTATGCGGATGGGACAGCGCTCGCAGGCCAAACATCTCCTGCGTTGGCGCCGGAGCACCTGCGGCGAGGACAGATGGTGAGTGTGGAAATTGTTCCTGCCGATGGGGCCCAGACAGGCAAGGCCTATCGAACGGCCGCTGTTGTGGTCGGCAACACGCCGCCCCATATATCCGGGGTTACTGTTACCCCGCAGCCCATCGCCATCGGTGAGAATATAGAGGCTCAGGTCGATGCGAGCGATCCCGATCACGACCGGGTAGATCTATCCTATCGCTGGTTCAAGAACGATGTCCTGATCAAAGAAGGCGATGAGCCGTTCCTTATGACAACCGGGTTCATTCCCCAAGACCGAATTGTGGTGGAAGTGACTGCGCGAGATATGTCATCGACAGGTAATTCCGTTCGTTCCGCTTCTGTCACGGTCGGCAATCGCCCCCCGAAGATCGTGTCTCTGCCACCCGCATCCGATACGAAAAACCCATATGAATACACGGTCAAGGCGGTCGATCTCGATGGTGACCGGATGGCTTTCCAGCTTGAAGCCGCTCCTCCCGGCATGACGATCGACCAACAGTCCGGTCGCATTGTCTGGTCTATTCAAGCAGGCCAGTCCGGGACGTTCCATGTCAAAGTGATCGCGCAAGACGGTCGGGGAGGGGCTGCCTATCAGGAGTTTGATCTCTCGCTGGCGGCGCAGGCTCCAGCCACGCCTGGTCAGTCGTAGCGCATTCCATTCAAATACTTCGCTTCTGCTTGTCTCCTTATTTTCTTGTCTGCTAGAATCAAACCCTATCGATCTGTTGGAGGGAGACTAACTCGCGCTCGTGCGTAAGCTCAAACTCCGAGAAGGCACCAATACCGCCGTTCTGTTCGGCCACCACGATCAGCATCTCAAGCTGATTGAAGAGGGGTTGGGCGTGCGGTTGTCGGCGCGAGGCGAAGAACTTACTCTGGACGGTCTTCCCGAAGCGGTTCGTCAAGCGGAACGGATACTCCTCGAACTCGCATCTCTCACACATGACGGCATCACTCTGCATGCAGAGGATGTGACGCATGCCCTGAGCGCGTTGCGCCAAAGCCCTGACGCCTCCCTCAAGGACGTGCTCGCCAACCAGGCGACGATCGTCACAAAAAAGCGATTCGTCGGCCCCAAGTCGCCCACTCAAAAAGCCTACATCGAAGCGATTGAACAGCACGATATTGTGATTGCGATCGGACCGGCCGGGACGGGGAAGACGTATCTCGCCATGGCCATGGCCGTCAGCGCTTTGATGAAGAAAGAGGTGAGCCGGATCGTACTTGCGCGGCCTGCTGTCGAGGCCGGCGAGAAGCTTGGATTTCTTCCGGGCGACATGTATGAGAAGGTGAATCCCTATCTGCGCCCCCTCTACGATGCGTTGTTCGATATGCTGGATATGGAACGGGCCAACCGCCTGATCGAGCGAGGCGATATCGAAATTGCGCCGCTGGCCTTCATGCGTGGGCGGACGTTGAACGATTCGTTTGTTATTCTGGACGAAGCCCAGAATGCCACGGCGGAGCAGATGAAGATGTTTCTGACACGGATGGGATTCCATTCGAAAGTCGTGGTGACGGGTGATATTACCCAAGTAGATTTGCCGAACGATCGGGTATCCGGTCTCATCGAGGTGAAGGAGATTTTGAACGGAATCGATGGCATCGAATTCGTTTACTTCGATGAGAGGGATGTCGTTCGTCATCGGCTGGTCCAGGACA
>Ga0315912_10001898_pt1 | contig 23738 bp, 20 predicted proteins | sample VfabasoilMG_FD_204469 | JGI IMG/M metagenome (GOLD analysis project Ga0315912, IMG submission 204469) | Garden soil microbial communities collected in Santa Monica, California, United States - V. faba soil | ecosystem: Environmental > Terrestrial > Soil > Garden | place: USA: California... | reverse complement strand
CCGGCGACGCGGTCCTGCAGGGCCATGGCGGCGAGCAGGGCGATCCAGCCGCCCATGGAGGAGCCTATGAGGATGAGGGGGCCGGTGGTGGCGTGGTTGATGACCCTCAGGGCGTCGGACAGCCAAATACCGATGGTGCCGTCCATAAAATCGCCGCCGCTGGCGCCGTGGCCGGAATAGTCCAGCCGCAGATAGGCATGGCCACGCGCCGCGCAGAATTCGGCGAGGTCGACGGCCTTGGTGCCTTCCATGTCCGACTTGTAGCCGGGCAGGAACACCACCGTGGGGCCGCGCCCGGGGAGGTGGGCATAGGCCAGTTTCACGCCGTCGCCGCGATCCAGGGTTTGCATCGTGTCCATCCGCTCTCTCCCGCCGCTGATGCGCGTGATATAGGCCGCGCATGACGGATGCGCGAACAGGCCAGCCGGTGGTACTCCAGGTACTACCGGCCTTGGGCACGGGCGGGGTGGAACGGGGCACGGTGGAGATGGCGCAGGCCATTGCCGATGCCGGTTGGACGGCGCTTGTCGCCTCCGCCGGCGGGCGGCAGGAGGCGGCAGTGCTGCGGGCCGGCGGGCGGCATGTGACGATGCCGGTTGATTCCAGGAATCCGATCACTCTGCTGCGCAATGCCGGGCGCCTGGCGGCGCTGATCCGTGCGGAGGGGGTGGACATTGTCCATGCCCGCTCCCGCGCCCCGGCCTGGTCCGCCTGGCTGGCGGCGCGGCGGACGGGGGTGCGGTTCGTCACCACCTATCACGGTGCATATGGCGAGGATTTGCCGCTGAAGCGGCACTACAACGCCATCATGGCACGCGGGGACCGTGTGATCGCCATCAGCCGCTACATCGCGGACCTGATCGGCCAGCGGCATATGGGGCTGCGGGCGGACCGGATAAGGGTGATCCCGCGCGGGGTGGACCCGGCGGCGTTCGATCCGATCGCCGTCTCCGGCGAACGTGTCGCGAAACTGGCACAGCGTTGGCGCATTCCGGAAGGCGCGCAGGTGGTGATGCTGCCGGGGCGCCTGGCGGGCTGGAAGGGCCAGGATGTGCTGCTGAAGGCGCTGCCGCTGGTTGCCTGGCACGATGCCGTGGCGGTGTTCGTCGGTGGTGGCAAGGAGAGGCAGGAAACGGCGCTGGTCGCCCGCGCCGAGGCGATGGGGCTGGAAAGCCGCGTTCGCGTGGTGGGTAACTGCGACGACATGCCGGCGGCCTATATGCTGGCGGACGTCGTGGTGAATGCTTCCACCAAGCCGGAGGCGTTCGGGCGCGTGGTCATTGAGGCGCAGGCGATGGCGCGACCCGTAATCGCGACCGACCATGGCGGGGCTGTGGAGACGGTGATCCACAACGAAACGGGGTTTCGCGTGCGGCCAGGCGATCCCGCCGCGCTGGCGGCCGCCATCGACCAGGCACTGGACCTGACACCGGAACAGCGCCATGCGCTGGGCGCGCGGGCGCGGACCTGGGTGACGAATTACTACACGTCGGCGTCCATGCAGGCGGCGACACTGGACGTGTACCGGGAATTGCTGTGACCGGCCGCACGCAAGGCCGAATACCCGTCATGGCCAGGCTTGCCCCGGCCATCCGCTTCCATTCTGGGCACAGTCGTGGGTGCCCGATTCAAGGTCGGGCATGACAGGGAGAATCCTCGTCATCCGCCTCGGCGCCTTTGGGGATTTCGTGCAGTCGTTTGGGCCGTTCGCGGCAATACGGGCGCGACATGCGGGGGCGGAGATTGCGTTGCTGACCACCGCGCCCTTTGTCGCGTTGGCGCGGCAGGCGCCGTGGTTTGACGATGTGCTGGTGGACGCGCGGCCGCGCTGGTGGGATCTGCTGGGGTTGCTGCGCCTGCGACGGATGCTGCGTGGGTTTGACTTTGTCTACGACCTGCAGACCTCGGGCCGGTCTTCCCGCTACTTCGCGCTGGCGGGGCGGCCTCCGTGGTCGGGGATCGCCGCCGGATGCTCCCACCCGCATGCCAATGCGCTGCGGGATTTTCTGCACACGCGGGAGCGCCAGCGGGAGCAGTTGGAGATGGCAGGGGTGACGGCGTTTCCGGCGCCGGAGCCAGGTTGGCTTGCCTCGGCCGCCCGGGGCTTCGATCTGCCGGGACGGTATGCCCTGCTGGTGCCTGGCGCCGCGCCGACGCGGCCCCTGAAGCGCTGGCCGGCGGGGCATTACGCGACGCTGGCCAATATCCTGGCCGACAGGGGGATTGTCCCGGTTATCCTGGGGGCCGCCGCGGAGGCCGCCATTGCCATCGAGATCACCGCCGCCTGCCCCGCCGCCATCGACCTGACCGGGCGCACGTCCTTCTCCGACATCGCCGCCCTGGCGGGCCGGGCGGCGTTCGCGGTGGGCAACGACACGGGGCCGATGCACCTCATCGCCATGGCCGGCTGCCCCTGCCTGGTGCTGTTTTCCGCCGATTCCGACCCCGATCTGACCGCCCCGCGCGGCCCGAACGGGGAGTGGCCCACCGTGCTGCGCGAACCCGTCCTGGCCGATCTTCCGGTGGACAGGGTTGCCGCGCACCTGCCTGTCAGTCCATAGACGCCGGTCCATAAGCCCCGGAGTGCCTGCCCATGCCCGCGATCACCCTGCCCGACGGTTCCGTGCGCCAGTTCGACGCGCCGGTGACGGGCACGGACGTGGCCGCCGCCATCGGCCCCGGCCTGGCCCGCGCCGCCATGGTGATGAAGCTGAACGGCAAGCTGGTGGACATGAACACCACCATCGCCGAGGACGCCAACGTGGCCTTCATCACCCGCCGCGACGAGGACGCGCTGGAGATGATCCGCCACGACGCCGCCCACGTGATGGCGGAAGCGGTGCAGGAACTGTTTCCCGGCACGCAGGTGACGATCGGCCCGGCGATCGAGAACGGCTTCTACTACGATTTCGCCCGCAACGAGCCGTTCACGCCCGAGGACTTCCCGAAGATCGAGGCGAAGATGCGGGAGATCATCGCCCGCAACGCGCCGTTCGTGCGCAGCGAGATGGAGCGCGAGGAAGCAATCACCTTCTTCCAGGCCAAGGGCGAGAAATACAAGGCGGAGCTGATCCAGGACCTGCCGCGCACCGAGACCATCTCGCTGTATTCCCAGGGCGAGTGGGTGGATCTGTGCCGCGGCCCGCACCTCCGCTCCACCGGCGATGTCGGCACCGCGTTCAAGCTGATGAAGGTGGCCGGTGCCTATTGGCGTGGCGATCATCGCAACGCGATGCTGTCGCGCATCTACGGCACCGCCTGGCGCGACCAGAAGGAGCTGGACGCCTATTTGCACATGCTGGAGGAAGCGGAACGCCGCGACCACCGCCGCATCGGCAAGGACATGGGCCTATTCCATATCCAGGAAGAAGCGGTTGGCAGCGTGTTCTGGCACCCGAAGGGCTGGAAGCTCTACCGCACCGCCGAAGCCTATATGCGACGCCGCCTGGAAGGCACCGGCTATGTGGAGGTGAAAACCCCGCAGCTGGTGGACCGCGCGCTGTGGGAAGCCTCCGGCCACTGGGAGAAGTTCCGCGAGAACATGTTCATCGCGCAGGTGGAGGACGAGGACAAAACCCTCGCGCTGAAGCCGATGAACTGCCCGTGCCATGTGCAGATCTTCCGCCAGGGTTTGCGCAGCTACCGCGAACTGCCACTGCGCATGGCGGAGTTCGGGTCGTGCCATCGCTACGAGCCCTCCGGCGCGCTGCACGGCATCATGCGGGTGCGGGCGTTTACGCAGGACGATGCCCACATCTTCTGCACGGAAGCACAGATTGCCGATGAGACGGTGAAGTTCGTGGAGTTGTTGTCGTCCATCTACCGCGATTTCGGGTTCAGCGAGTTCCGCGTCAAATTTTCTGACAGGCCCGTGGTGCGTGCCGGTGACGACGCGACCTGGGACCGGGCGGAAGGCGCGCTGAAGGAGGCCTGCGCGACCGCCGGGGTGGAGTATGTGCTGAACCCGGGCGAAGGCGCGTTCTACGGCCCGAAACTGGAATTCGTGCTGCGCGACGCGATCGGGCGGGACTGGCAGTGCGGCACGTTGCAGGTGGACTTTGTGCTGCCGGAACGGCTGGACGCGGAATATGTGGGGGAGGACGGGGCGCGGCACCGCCCCGTGATGCTGCATCGCGCCATCCTGGGCAGCTTCGAGCGCTTCCTGGGCATCCTGATCGAGCAGTATGCCGGCCGCTTCCCGCTTTGGCTGGCGCCGGTGCAGGTGATGGTGGCCACCATCGTCTCCGACGCCAACGAGTACGCCGAGACCGTGGCCGCCGCCTTCCGCGCCGCCGGAATCGAGGCACGGACGGACACCACCAACCAGAAGATCAACGCCAAAGTGCGCGAACACAGCCTGGCGCATGTGCCCGTCATCGCCGTGGTCGGCCGCCAGGAAGCGGAGCGCGGCACCGTCGCCCTGCGCCGCCTGGGCGGCCAGGCGCAGGAGGTTCTGGACCTGGTGGATGCCGTGAAACTGCTCGCCGCGGAGGCCACGCCGCCGGATTTGCGTGTCGCATAACCCGCATCCCGTCGCCCGCCACTTGATCGCAGCCCCCTATCGGGGCCACATTACCGGCCGGTAATGCCCCCGCGCATCACCGAAAGACCCACCACGATAGGAGAGACACCCATAGCCCGACCCCCCTTGCCCGCGCCGCCAACCCGCGACGGGCCACGAGTGAACGAGGAGATTCGTAACCCTCAGGTTCGCCTTATCGACCAGGATGGCGAGATGCAGGGCGTCATGAGCGCCCGTGAGGCCATGAACCGCGCTTTGCAGGTCGGCCTCGACCTGGTGGAGATCAGCCCGAACGCCGATCCGCCGGTGGTGAAGATTCTGGACTACGGCAAGTTCAAATACGAACAGCAGAAGAAAAAGAACGAAGCCCGGAAGCGCCAGAAGGTCATCGAGATCAAGGAAATCAAGGTTCGCCCGAACATTGATGAGAACGACTACCAGGTGAAGATGCGCGCCATGAAGTCGTTCATCGACGAAGGCGACAAGGTGAAGGTGACCTTGCGCTTCCGTGGCCGTGAAATGGCGCACCAGGAAATCGGTGTACGCGTGCTGGAACGCATCAAGGCGGAAATGGACCCGGTTTCCAAGGTCGAGCAGATGCCGAAGATGGAAAACCGGCAGATGGTGATGGTGCTGGCGCCGCGTTAAGCGGCGCCCCATCCCCTACTTCCCGCCGCGGTACGGGTTGTTCCGTACGTTCTGCTACTTGACAGTAACCCCATCCCGCTCGACCCTCGCGCACCGGTGATCCGGTCGCGCAGGGGAGAGATAACGGCATGGATGACGCTACCGGCCCGCGGGATGCCGCGACACGCGCCGCGGAGGCGCTTTCCCGCGCCCGCGCCCTGCGCCCGACGCTGGAAGCCGCCGGGCCGACAATCGACGAAATCTGCGAAGCCCCGCCGAATGTGCTGGAAGCGATGTACGACGCCCGCCTGTTCCGCCTGCTGCTGCCGCTTGCCTATGGCGGGGAGGAACTGGAACCGGCGGACTACATCCAGTGCGTGGAAGCCATCGCCATGGGCGATGCCTCCGTCGCGTGGTGCATGAACCAGGGTTCCGGCTGCTCCATGGCCTCCGCCTTCTTGGACCCGGCGGTGGCGCGGGAGGTGTTCGGGCCGCGCGACGCGGTGCTGGCCTGGGGCCAATTGCGCGGATCGAAGGCCGTGGTGGTGGACGGCGGATACCGGGTTACCGGCCGCTGGGCCTTCGTTTCCGGCGGGCGGCACGCGACCTGGATCGGCGGGCACTGCCATGTGGTGGAGCGCGACGGATCGCTGCGTGCCGATCCCGACGGGACGGTGTTCGAGCGCACCATGCTGCTGCCGAAATCCGCCGTGCGCATGATCAACGAGTGGGACGTGGTGGGCCTGCGCGGCACGGGGTCCGACACGTTCGAGGTGAAGGACTTCTTCGTCGCGGATGACCACTCCGTCCGCCGCGACGTGGACCCGGAGCGGCGGGAGACCGGCCCGCTTTATCGCTTCTCCACCAACAACCTCTATGCCTCTGGCTTCGCGTCCGTGGCACTCGGCGTGGCGCGCGCGCTGCTGGATGATTTCATCGCCATGGCACGCGGCAAGACGCCGGCGAACACGGATGCGAAGATGGCGGAGAACCCGCGCATCCAGTTCGAGGTGGCGAGCGCGGACACGCGCCTGCGCGCCGCGCGGGATCATCTGATCGCGACGCTGCGGGAGGCGTGGGACTGGTCGAAGAGCGGGCAGAAACTCACGCTGGACCACCGCATGCGCATCCGCACTGCGGCGACACACGCCATCCACACCGCGCGCGGCGTGGGCGACATGATCTGGTATGAGGCGGGCGCCACCGTGATCTACAAATCCGCGCCGTTCGAACGCCGCTGGCGTGACTTGCACACCGTGACCCAGCAGGCGCAGGGCCGCGCCAACCATTTCGAGACCGTCGGCAGCCTGATGCTCGGCGGTTCCCCCAGCCTGCGCTTCCTGTAATAGAAAGAACGCCAATATGCCCCTGCACGCGCTGAACCACTTCACCATCACGCCGATGGACCTGGAGGCGACGAAGGATTTCTACGCCAACGTGCTTGGCCTGGAAGTCGGCTACCGCCCGCCGCTGAATTTCCCTGGCTACTGGCTGTATTCCGGCGGCATCGCCACGGTGCACCTGATCGGCTTCCGCCAGAACGACAAGCCGGCGGCGCGCAAGGACACGAAGACTGGGCGCTTCGACCACATCGCGTTTTCCTGCACCGGGTTGAAGCAGATGAAGGCGAAGCTGAAGAAGCTGAACATCGAGCATGAGGAACGCGTGCTGCCGCGCGATAGGCAGACGCAGATCTTCCTGCGCGACCCGGACGGCATCGCGGTGGAACTGAACTTCCCGGCGCACGAGACCCCCGCCGCCGCGGCCTGACCACCTGTCCCGTTTCGCCTGCCGCTGGTTCGTGTAGGATCGGCGGCAAGGAAACGGGAGGGCGCTTCCATGCCGGATTCATCTGTTCCAGCCGCTGACGCGATGCATGCGTCGCGTGCCGGCGGCCTGACCGATGCCGGGCCGATGCTGTGGCCCGCCACGCTAGACCACGTCGCGCTCGGCAGCCCGGACCCGGAGGCGCTGGCGCGTTTCTATGTGGACCAGCTGGATTTCACGATCACGGCGCGTGAGGGCGGCCATATTGCATTGTCCGGGCCTGGTCGGCGGCTGGTGATCGGTCCCGGCACGGCGCGGCAGTTGCTACACGCCGGCTTCAACCTGGGTGATGCGGGCCGCGTCGCCCGCTATCGCGCCGTGCTGGACCGGGCCGGCACCTGCGCCACGTCCGACACCGCCTCCCCCTTCTTCCAGCCCGGCGCCTTTGGCGTGGCGGACCCGGACGGCAACCGGTTCGCCTTTGGCGTGTCCCGCCAGAATGGTGCTCCGCCGACCGGCCGCCCCGGCCGGCTGCAGCATGTCGTCGTCGCCTCCCCCGATGCCGGGCGCATCGCGGACTTCATTTCCGCCGGCCTCGGCTTTCGCGTCACGGACTGGGTGCGCACACCCGACGGCGCCGGCACCGCCTGCTTCCTGCGTTCCGACGAGGAGCACCATTCCTTCGCCGTCTTCCGCGCCCCGGCCGGAAGGCTGGACCATTTCAGTTTCGAGGTTGCGAGCTGGGACGCCATTCGCGACTGGTGCGACCATTTCTCGCGCACCGGGGTTCCGATCTTCTGGGGTCCGGGCCGGCACGGCCCCGGCAACAACCTGTTCATGATGGCCAACGACCCGGACGGCAACGCGCTGGAATTCTCCGCCGAGATCACCCGCCACCCCTACACCATGCCCCCCGGCGAATGGCCGCACGTGCCGAAAACGCTGAACCTGTGGGGCGCGGCGATCATGCGGAGCTAGCCTGCAACCCAGCCGGGAATCAGCCATTCGGGGGCAGGCCATTCCCCTCGCCCGCGTGCCGTGCCAGAAGCCGCCGCTCCATTTGTTTTGAGAGTTGCATGCGCCGCCAGAAGAAGCCGCGCGGCCGCCCGTTGGACGGCTGGCTGATCATCGACAAGCCGCAGGGGCTGACCAGTACCGACGTGGTGAACAAGGTCCGCCGCGCCTTCGACGCGCAGAAGGCCGGCCATGGCGGCACACTGGACCCGCTGGCGACCGGCCTGCTGCCCATCGCCTTCGGCGCCGCGACCAAGACCGTGCCCTATGTGATGGACGGCACCAAGCTGTACCGCTTCACCCTGCGTTTCGGGGAGGCGCGGGACACCGACGACGCCGACGGCCAGGTCATCGCCACCTCAGAAGCCCGCCCCACGGACGAGCAGATTCGCGCCGCCCTGCCGCAATTCCAGGGCGATATCATGCAAATTCCGCCGATCTTCTCCGCCATCAAGGTGGCCGGGGAACGCGCCTACGACATGGCCCGCGAAGGCCGTGCCCCCGTGCTGGAACCCCGCCCGGCCCGGGTGGACCGCTTTGAACTGATCGAGCGCCCGGACGCCCATACCGCCATTTTCGAGGTGCAGTCCGGCAAGGGGGTCTACATGCGCTCCCTCGCCCGGGACCTTGCAGTGGCCTGCGGCACGGTGGGCCATATCGCCGCCCTGCGCCGGCTGCGGGTCGGCCCCTTCCTGGAGGGGCAGGCGATTGTGCTGGACAAAATCCTGCGAACCGACGATACCGCCCCCGCTTCCCCGGACCTGCTGCTTCCGGTTGCGACCGCGCTGGCCGACATCCCGGCGCTGGCCCTTACCGCGGCAGAGGTTACCGCCCTTTCGCACGGCCAGGCGATCAGCCTGGTCACGTTGATGGGGCGAATCCCCGGCGATGCCGACCCCGATGGGGGCTCGGTACGCGCCATGGCGGGAAGCCGCGTGGTGGGGCTGTGCCGTCTGGAAGACGGGCTGCTGAAGCCAGAGCGTCTCCTTTAACCCGAATTCACGGAGTATATCCGATGTCGATTACCGCGGAGCGCCGCACGGCGCTTATCGGCCAATACAAGACCGGGTCCGATGACACTGGCAGCCCGGAAGTGCAGGTCGCCCTGCTGTCCGAGCGCATCACCAACCTGACCGAGCACCTGAAGACCCACGCGAAGGACTTCCACTCGCGCCGTGGCCTGTTGATGCTGGTCGGCCGCCGCCGCCGCCTGCTGGACTACCTGAAGGCGAAGGACCAGAAGCGCTACGAAACCCTGATCGGCCGCCTGAGCCTGCGCCGATAGGCTTTCGCTTACGGCCCGTGCCCCCATATGGGCACGGGAGTATGGATGGCCGCGCGCCATGGGGGCGCGCGGCAAACAATGGGGCAATCTTTGTGCAAGGTTGTCCCGACATGTCGCATCACGCGGCGGACCGTAAGACCGCCGATCCGGAACCTCTCCCGCACGCGGGAACCGCGACGGCGTTTCCGGCCACATGGTTACCGGCTGCATCCCCCAATGACACGGGTCTGGCAGCCCCCCTTGTGACCCGAGACGCCGCCTCCCGGCAGGGAAGACGCCACGGATCGTTCGGCCCAGCGGCCCCGCCAAGGATGCGTTTGCAAGGACGAACGCATGTTCAATTATTTCCGTAAGGAACTTGACTGGGGCGGGCGCAAGCTCGTTCTCGAAACCGGCAAGATCGCCCGCCAGGCGGACGGCGCCGTGATGGTTAGCTATGGCGATACCATCGTGCTGTGCACCGCCGTCGGTGCCCGCTCGGTGCGCCCAGGGCAGGATTTCTTCCCGCTGACCGTGAACTACCAGGAAAAGGCCTTCGCTGCCGGCAAGATCCCGGGCGGCTTCTTCAAGCGCGAGGGCCGGCCTTCCGAGAAGGAAGTGCTGGTTTCCCGCCTGATCGACCGGCCGATCCGCCCGCTGTTCCCCGATGGGTTCCGCAATGAGGTGCAGGTGGTCGCTACCGTCCTTTCCCACGACCTGGAGAACGATCCGGACGTGGTCGCAATGATCGGCTGCTCGGCGGCACTGACGCTGTCCGGAATACCGTTCTTCGGCCCGGTGGGCGCTGCCCGCGTCGGCTACATCGACGGCCAGTACGTGCTGAACCCGACCGCGGACCAGATGGAGACGACGAAGCTGGAACTCGTCGTCGCCGGCACCACGGAAGGCGTGCTGATGGTGGAATCGGAGGCTTCCGAGCTGTCCGAGGAAATCATGCTCGGCGCCGTGACCTTCGGGCACACGCAGTTCCAGAAGGTGATCCAGGCGATCATCGAACTGGCCGAAGTGGCGGCGAAGGAACCCTGGCCGCTGACCGAGAAGTCCGAGGAAGAGAAGGCCCTGGCCGCCCGCGTGGACGCGCTGGCCCGCGCCGGTATCACGGAAGCCTACACGGAAAAGCAGAAGCAGGTGCGCTACGAGAAGGTGGGGGCGGCGAAGAAGGCCGCCGCCGCCGCCCTGGCCGCGGAAGGCCTGGACGCGGAGAAGGCCAAGCCCCTGTTCAAGGAGCTGGAAGCCGACATCGTCCGCAACGCCATCCTGGATACCGGCCTGCGTATCGATGGCCGCGACACCAAGACCGTGCGCCCGATCGTCGCGGAAGTGGGCGTGCTGCCGCGTGCGCATGGTTCCGCCCTGTTCACCCGTGGCGAGACCCAGGCGCTCTGCGTCGCCACCCTGGGCACTGGCCAGGACGAGCAGATTATCGACGCGCTGGAAGGCGAGTACCGCGAGCACTTCATGCTCCACTACAACTTCCCCCCCTACTCCGTGGGTGAGACCGGCCGCATGGGCTCGCCCGGCCGTCGCGAAGTGGGCCATGGCAAGCTGGCCTGGCGCGCCGTGCACCCGCTGCTGCCGGAGAAGGAGGCATTCCCCTACACGTTGCGCATCGTCTCCGAGATCACCGAGTCCAACGGCTCCTCCTCCATGGCGACCGTGTGCGGCTCCTCCCTGGCGCTGATGGATGCCGGCGTGCCGCTGAAGCGGCCGGTGGCGGGCATCGCCATGGGCCTGATCAAGGAAGACAAGGGTTTCGCCGTGCTGTCCGACATCCTGGGTGACGAAGACCACCTCGGCGACATGGACTTCAAGGTGGCCGGCACGGAAGCGGGCGTCACCTCCCTGCAAATGGACATCAAGATCACGTCCATCACGCCGGAGATCATGAAGATCGCGCTGGAGCAGGCCCGCGATGGTCGCCTGCACATCCTGGGCGAGATGGCCAAGGCGCTGACCGGCGCACGCGGCGACGTGGCGCAGACCGCGCCGCGCATCACCGTGATCAACGTGCCGAAGGAAAAGATCCGCGAGGTTATCGGCACCGGCGGCAAGGTGATCCGCGAGATCGTCGAGAACACCGGATGCAAGATCGACATCAACGACGACGGCACCATCAAGATCGCCGCCACCGACCAGTCCCAGGCGCAGGCCGCCATCGACTGGATCCGCGGCATCGTGGCGGAGCCGGAAATCGGTGTGATCTATACCGGCAAGGTAGTGAAGACCGCCGATTTCGGCGCCTTCGTGAACTTCCTCGGTTCCAAGGACGGGCTGGTGCATATCAGCGAAATCCAGCAGGGCCGCGTGGCGCGCACCACCGATGTGCTGAACGTGGGCGACGCCGTGAAGGTGAAGGTCATCGGCTTCGACGACCGCGGCAAGGTGAAGCTGTCCATGCGCGTGGTGAACCAGGAAACCGGCGAAGACATCACCGACCAGGTTGGCCCGAAGCCGGGCCGCGAGGGCGGCGACCGCGAACGCGGTGAGCGTGGCGATCGGGGTGATCGCGGTGAGCGCCGTCCGCGGCGCGACCATGGGGACGCGGCGGCCGGGGAGTAATCCCCGGCAAGGAGGACTGGGCGATGAAATCCATCAACGCCATCCGCATGGGAGGGATCGACATCCTGCCGCTCGTCGAGGGCGGCAAGGGTGTCAGCATTTCCAACGGCATCACATCCGGCCATTGGGCGGCCGGCGGTGGTATTGGTACGTTCAGCGCCGTGAACGCGGACAGTTTCAAGCCGGATGGCAGCCGCATACCGCAGCTCTATCACGGCAAGACACGACGGGAACGGCATGACGAGCTGGTAGCCTACGCCATCGAGGGCGCGGTGACCCAGGCGAAGCGCGCCTGGGACCTCGCCTCCGGCAAAGGGCGCATCCACGCGAATATCCTGTGGGAAATGGGTGGCGCCGAGCGCGTTGCCCATGGCCTGCTGGAACAGGCGAAGGGGCTGATCCACGGCATTACCTGCGGCGCCGGCATGCCGTACCGGCTGGCGGAGATCGCCGCCAAGTTCAATGTGTACTACTACCCCATCGTTTCCTCGGCCCGCGCATTCAATGCGCTGTGGCGGCGGTCATACAACAAGGTTGCTGAGTTGCTGGGCGGCGTTGTCTATGAGGACCCTTGGCTGGCGGGCGGGCATAATGGCCTGTCCAACAGCGAGGATCCGACGAAGCCGGAGGATCCGTATCCGCGCGTGTTGGCGCTGCGCAAGCAGATGCGAGAATACGGGCTGGGCGAGACGCCGATCATTATGGCCGGCGGCGTGTGGTGGCTAGAGGAATGGGAGGACTGGATCGACAATCCGGAACTCGGCCCCATCGCCTTCCAGTTCGGCACGCGCCCGCTGCTGACGCAGGAAAGCCCGATCGGCGAAGCCTGGAAAAAGCGGCTTACGACACTGAAAGAGGGTGATGTCTTCCTCAACCGCTTCAGCCCGACCGGCTTCTACTCCTCCGCGGTGAACAACGACTTCATCCAGGAACTACGGGAACGCAATGACCGCCAGGTGGCCTATGTGACCGAGCCGGTGGGCGAGCACGTCGCCGAATATGGCGTCGGCCCGCGCAAGCGTTCGGTGTTTCTCACACCGTCCGACCGCGAGCACGCCATTGCCTGGGAGGCACAGGGCTTCACAGAGGCACTGCGCACTCCGGATTCCACGCTGATCTTCGTGACACCGGACAAGGCGCGTGAGATCGTGGCGGATCAGGTGGCCTGCATGGGCTGCCTGTCCCAGTGCCGGTTTTCCAACTGGTCCCAGCACACGCCGGAATTCGACAACGGCAAGCGCGCCGACCCGCGCAGCTTTTGCATCCAGAAGACGCTGCAGGACATCGCGCATGACAGCGCCATGCCGGAAGTGGTGGAGAACAATTTGATGTTCTCTGGTCACAACGCGTATCGGTTTGCCTCGGACCCGTATTACTCGAACGGGTTCGTACCGACCGTGCGGCAGTTGTTCGATCGGATTCAGACGGGGCGTTAGGCCCCCTCGCCCCAACCCTCTCCCCCTGGCGGGGGAGAGGGAGAAAGGTGCTTACCGCTTGGGTGGTTGTGTTTCCGCCAGGTGGTCGAAGCGGTGGCGGTAAGTGCCCAGGCCCATTGTTTGCGACCGCAACTCGATGATCAGATCGTGCAGTTCGGCTTCCGGCACCAGCGCTTCCACATCATCCCAGCCGGACCAGCCGGGCTTTTCGTTAAAGCCAAGGATCTGCCCGCGCCGTGAGGTGAGCAGGCGCTGCGCGCGCGGCGTGTATTCGTTCGGCACGCTGATGGTGACGTGGTCGATCGGTTCAAGCAGCACAGGATCGGCCTGCGCCAAGCCATCCTGCATTGCCATGCGTGTGGCGGTCTTGAAGGCCATGTCGGAACTGTCCACGCTGTGGAAGCCGCCATCCACCAGAGTCACGGCGATGTCCACCACCGGGTAGCCGAACGGTCCCTTTTTTGCCGCGTCCTCCGCCGCTTCGCCGACCGCCGGGATGTAGTTGCGTGGCACCGCGCCGCCGACGATCTTGTCGATGAATTCAAAGCCCTGACCGCGCGCGCGGGGCGCGATGTCGATCTTCACATCGGCGAACTGGCCGTGCCCGCCAGTTTGCCGTTTCAGCCGGCCATGCTGGTGCACAGGCTTACGGATGGTTTCCTTGTAGGCGACCTGTGGCTTGCTGGTGGTGAGCTTGAGATTATAGCCGCTGGCCAGGCGCTCCACCGCGGCGTTCAGGTGGATTTCGCCCTGGCCATTCAGGATCGTCTCGCCCGTGTCCTGGTCATGCGTGATGGACAGCGACGGGTCTTCCTCCTGCAACCGCTGCAAGGCGCCCGAGAGTTTCACGTCGTCCTTGCGATCCGCGGTGTGAACGGACAGCGAATACACCGGCGCGAGATGCGCCGGGAAATGCAGCGGTTCCGCCACCCCGGTGCTGATAGTGGCGCCGGTCCCGACACCCTCCAGCCGGCCGAGCGCAACGATCTCCCCCGCCGTCGCCTCCGCTGCCTTGGTCAGTTCGCCGCCCTGCATGCGGTAGATGCCGCCCAGGCGAACGCCGTTCAAACTGACTCCGTCCTTGATAGTACCGCGCCAGATGCGGGCGTAGGAGAGCTTGCCTGTGTGGCCGGCATATTGCGTCTTCAGTACCTGAGCGAGCGGTGCGTCACCGGCCCCATTCCCCGTCGGGACATCGCGCCGGGCCGCGGTCTCGCTGGCCAGCGGCACATCGTGGCGCAGTGATTTCCAGAGGCGGCGTACCCCGTTCTCATTCTCCGCCGCACCCAGCAGCACTTCCGCCACAGCGTCGTTGGCGATGTCCTTGTGCAATTGGCCGAACACCTCCTCCACGCTCGGTGTCACGTCCTCCAGGATCTTTTCCATCAGCGCGTCGTCGTGGTCCGCCAGCACTTCCATCAGGGCGTTGCGGGCTTCCTGCTCCATGTCCGACATGTCGGATGGCAGGCTGATCAGCTCCGCTTCCTGGCCCTTGCGGTAGCGGTAGGCGCGTTCCGCCACCACGTCGATGTAGCCCGTTACTGTCTCGCCTTCGCGGATGGGCAACTGGCGCAGCACCAGCGGGCGGTGCGAATGGGCCTGCAGGGCGTCCAGTGTGTCCTTCACGCTGCCTTCCATCGTGTCGATCTTGTTGATGAACAGGATGTGCGGAATGCCGTCGTCCTCCAGCTGCTTCAGGATGGGGGCCACAATCAACGCACGGGCAGGGGAGGGATCGCAGACCACCACGGCCAGGTCCACGCTAGCGAGCGCGGCGGCGGTTTCGGCGGCGAATTCCACGGAGCCGGGGCAGTCCAGGATCGACCAACTGTCCCCCAGATAGGTGCAATGGCCCAGGCGGAGTTCGGTGCTCATCGTGCGGTTGCGCGCATCGGCGCGGCGCACCGGGCTGCCGGAAGCGGCCAGCAGCGCATCAAACAGCGTGGATTTCCCGCTGCCGAACGGCCCCACCAGGGCCACCGATCTAGTACGGTTTGTTTGTGCTCCAGGCATTTGCCCGTCTCCTCCTGTCCGGCCGTCAGACGGGCAGGACGCCCGCGACCGAATTGGGGAGATCACACCCGCGTCCATCGCGCGAACTGGCTGGGCGCGGGCGCCTGCCAGGCGGGGTATCCTAGCGCGGGAACGGGGCGGGCTGACAAGAGAAACCCGGCGTGGCCTGTGCCGCGCCGGGTGTCCCGGGAATGCTGCGATGCGGCGCGTGGTTCAGCGCGGCGCGCGCACCACGGCAGGATCGTTCATCGTGCCGCCGGTATCCGGACGTGCCGGGCTGACGACGGTGGTGGTCTGCGGGCCGCGCGAGACCTCCGCCATGGTGCCGCCGGATTGGAAGCCGGCGGAGGCGCCGCCACCGGACTGGATGGGACGGGCAACCTGGCTGGAGCTGTTCGGCGTCATCGTGTCCACCTGCGCACCGGGGCTGATGCCGCGATTGGCTTCGGTGGTGCAGGCCGCGAGGCCCAGGGAACCGGCGGCGATGGCGGCGAGAACGAGATGCTTCATGGCTAATCCTCCTGAAAGGCTCCGCCCCTGCGGAACCGGTGACGCGGGAGAGACGCCGCGAAACCCGCGCTGTTACGGGCGGATCAGGAGGAATATTTTTGCGGTGGGCGTGTAACGCGATGCGGGACGTGGAGTCCGCGCGCTATTCGTTGTGCCCGGGCAGTTCGATGGTCAGCATCAGCGCCGACAGACTCTTGCCATGCGGGTCGATCGCCAAGGAACGGGTGACGCCGCCGCCCAGCGCGTTCTCAATCACGAAGTTCAGCGCGCGCAGTTGCGGCAGTTCGTAGCGTCGCACCGGCCCCTTGGTGAGGTGGCCGAAATGGCCGAGCACAACATCCGGCGTGAGTTTGTCGCGGATGATCTGCCAGCCGGCATCGTCATACGCGGTGACGGAGATGTTGGAGGTGTTGCCCTTGTCCCCGGCGCGGGCATGGGCGAGGTCATACAGGCGGTGTGTCATGCCGCTTGCTCCTTCACGATTTCCGGCTTCACCCATTCGCGCGGGATCAGCACGGACTTCACGGCGAGGATTTGCTTGGCGCCAAAATTGATGCCGCCGCCGGCGCCGGTGGGGCCCTGCATGTGCAGGCTGCGCACTTCGGCGCCCACGGCTTCCGCCGCCTTCTTGTCCGGCGTGCGGGCGGCGATGCGCAGGCGCACTTCGTAGGGTTCCGGCGCGAGATCCGCGTTGTTGCCGTGCAGGGAATTCATGCCGATCAGGTCGATCCGCATTTCCTCATAGGTCAGGCCGCGGCGGCGCAGGCGTTCCTTCACCACCTCGATGCCCAGCTTGGCGCGGGCCAGGGCGTTGTGGCCGGCGAAGCCCATCTCGCCGCTGCCCATGTAGCCGTCAAAATATCCAACAACCACCTTGTAGGTCGCGGTGCGCGGTTTGCCGCGGACGCCCTGGAATTCCACCCGGTCCTTCTCCACCTGCCTGAACGTCACATGCGACGCATCCAGCACGCAGTCCGGAGTGATGTAGGCCGTGGGGTCGTGCATTTCGTACAGCAACTGCTCCGTGCAGGTCGCCACATCCAGCCGTCCACCGGAACCGGGGGTCTTGGAGACTTCCACGCGGCCATCAGCCCACACGTCGCAGAGGGGATAACCGAGGCCGGCGAGGTCCTCGACCTCCTTCTTGCCAGGATCGGCGAAACAGCCGCCCGTCAATTGCCCGGAACACTCCAACAGATGGCCGGCCAGCGTGCCTTTGGCCAGCTTGTCGAAATCGTCATACGCCCAGCCGAAGGCGTGCAGCATCGGACCGAGGAACAGCGCGGGGTCCGCGACGCGGCCGGTGATGACGAGGTCCGCCCCGGTGGAAAATGCTTTCGCCACCACGTCCGCGCCCAGATAGGCGTTGGCGGAGGCCATGCGCGGCAACAGGGATTCCAGGGGCGCGCCATCCTCCATCAGCGGGAGTTCCGGATGCTGGCGCATGATGTCCGTGACTTCATCGCCCAGCACCACGGCGCAGGAATAATCGCGGCAGCCCCAGTCCTTCGCATTCTGCCGCACCACCTTGGCCGCGCCCATCGGGTTGGCGGCGCCCATATTGGTGACGACCTTGATGTTGCGCGCCAATGCCGGCGGCAAGATCGCTTCCATGCGTTCGCGCAGCACGGGCGTGTAGCCCTTGGACGGGTCCTTCGTCCGGTCCAGGCTTTCGCGCGCGATGGTGCGTTCGGCAAGGCATTCCATGGCCAGGTAGTCGAGGTCGCCTTTCTCGACGATCTCCACCCCCGGCGGAATCCGGTCGTCGGAGAAACCGGCACCACAGCCGATGCGGATCTTGTCACGTGCCATGGGTCAGTTCCTCCTGTTGCTTGTTCCGCGAGACCTATTTCGTCGCGTTCGGATCGTGCCGCCGCCACGCGCTCATCTGGATGGCGGAGGATTTCACGTGCACCACCACCGGCCGGTCCTTGGCGATGGTGAACGCACGGCCGATAGCCTGCGCCACCTCGCCTTCCTCGGAAATGGTGATGCCCTCGGCGCCGAATGTCTCCGCCCACTGGGCGAAATCCGGGTTGGTCAGCTTTGTCGCCTCATGGTACGGCCGGCCCGGATAGCGCATGTGGTGGTGCATGGTGATCGTGCCGTAGCGGTTGTTATCAGAGATGACCACGATCGGGTTCACGCCATACTGCTTCGCCGTGGCGATCTCGTTCCCCGTCATCAGCGCGCCGCCGTCACCCACGAAGGCGATGGCCTGCTTGCCCGGCCGGCGCAAAGCCGCGGCCACCGCCATGGGCGTGCCCGAACCCATGGCGCCGACCACTGAGGCCAGGAAAATCTGCCCCGTCTGGAACGGAATGTAGCGATGGATGAAGGAGGAGAAATTGCCCGCATCCGACGTGACGGCCGCATCCGGCGCCATGTGCTTGCCGATTTCGGCCACCACCGCGGCGAAGTTCACGCCGTCCGGCGTTTCCTCCCAGGTCGGTTCCATCAGGCGACGATGGATCGTGTGCAGCCCCTTCACCCAGTCGCGCCGCGCTTGCGTCACCACCGGCGCCGGGCGGGCCAGCAGCGCACGCACCACCGCCTGCGGCTCACACGCCATGCCGATGGTGGGGCGCCACACGCGGCCCACCTCGTTCGGGTCCGGCCACACGCACACCAGCGGCATCTGCGGCTGCGGCGCCTTCGGGAAGGTGTAGGACTGGGATACCGAGTCCGTGATCCGCTCACCCAGGGCCACGATCAGGTCGGCCTTCTTCATTTCGTTCAGCAGATCGGGCGGCACGCGGATGCCCATGTAGCCGCCGTAGTTCGGGTGTTCGGACGCGAAGAGATGCGGCCGGCGGTGCGTGGGGGAAACGGGCAGGCCCCAGGTTTCCGCCAGCTTCTCCAGTTCGGCGGCGGCGCCATCGCCGCGGAACGTGCCGCCCACCCAGATCAGCGGGCGTTCAGCCTTCGCCAACATTTCCGCCAGACGGTCCAAATCCTCCGGCAGCGGACCGGATTTCGGCATCGGGCGCGGCAGGTCCACCGGCGCGTCCGTCTCCATGTCGAAGATGTCTTCCGGCACCACCACGGCCACCGGCCCCGGCGTGCCGGCCTCCGCCAGGTGAAAGGCACGGGCCAACGCCTCGGACGCCATCACCGGCTCGTTCACCTCGATGACGCCCTTGGTCACGTCGGACAGCAGGCGGGAGTAGTTCTGTTCCTGCAGCGCCAGGCGCCCGAAATCCCGGCGTTCCACCTGGCCGACGATGATGACCATCGGCGTCGCATCGTGGAACGCGGTGTGGATCGCCACCATGGCGTTGGAGAGGCCCGGCCCGCGGGAGACGATGCACACGCCGGCGCGGCCGCGCATCCGTCCATCTGCCGCAGCCATGAAGCCCGCGCCGCCCTCATGGCGGCAGACGATCAGCTTCACCGCCGTCTGGTCGCTCAACGAATTGGTCAGGCCCAGATAGCTTTCGCCGGGCACGCAGTACAGCAAATCCACATCATGCGCGGCGAGCGTATCCGCCATCAGGCGGCCGACAGTGCGGGTGGTCATGGCGGTTTCCTCCGAGGAATTCGTTGGCTTCTGTTCTAGCTGCTTCGCCGGTGCGCGGCGAGGTCGGCGGTCATCGCCTGGATCATGCTTTCGATGGAGGCGAATACCCGTGCCCCGGCCGCCTCCAGCCGCTCCGTCTTGATTGCCAGCGTGCCCGCGCCGCCGTAGGTGAGTGCGCCGGCATGGCCCATGGCGACCCCTTCCTTGGCTTCGCGGCCGGCGATCAGCGCGTAGACCGGCTTGCTGCCCTTCGTCGCGGCCAGTACGGCGGCGAATTCCTCTTCCTCCGCGCCGCCGACCTCGCCGATCAGGGCGATGGCGTGCGTGCGCGCATCCGCATTGAACGGCGCCAGCAGGTCCGCGAAGCGCACCCCCTTCACCGCGTCGCCGCCGACGCCGATCCAGATGCTCTGGCCGAGGCCGGCGCGCACCAGGCGGTAGCCGACCTCGTAGGACAGGGTGCCGGACTTGGACATGATGGCGACCGGGCCGGGCGCCAAGGTCACGTCCGGCAGGAAGCCCATCTTCATCTCACCGGGCACCGCGAGGCCGGGGTTGGACGCGCCGACCCAGATTGCCCCTGCCGCCTTCACCGCGCGGCCCATGGCCATCGCGTCATGCACCGGCACTCCTTCCGCCGGCGTCACCACCAGCTTGATGCCAGCGGAGATGGCTTCCTCCACCGCCACACGCGTGCCATCCGGCGGCGCCATCACCACGGAGGCGACGGCGCCGGTGGCGGCCACGGCCTCGGCGCAGGAGGTGAACACCGGCATGCCATCCACGCCTTCCGGCGTGGCGCGGGTGGAAGTGCCACCAACAATATTGGTGCCGTAGGCGCGCATCAGATTGGCATGCGCGCGGCCCATGCGCCCGGTAATGCCCTGCACGATCACCGGGGTCGTGCGCGAAAGGGAACCGATCATGCGGGCCTCCCGATAATGGTGGCCACGCGACCCAGCGATTCCTCAAGGTCTTCCGTCACGAGCATGCCGGGAGCCCGCTGGGCAAGAATTTCCTTGGCCTTCCCCGCGCCGCGCCCGACCAGCCGCGCCACGACGGGAGCCTTCATCTGCGGTGTCGCATCCAGTGCATCGGCCAGCAGGCCGGCGAATTCGCCAAGGTCCGTGATGCCGGCAAAAATGTTCACCAGCACCACTCTCAGGGATGGACGCTCCGCCATCCAGGTCAGCGCGTTGATGATGCGCTGCGGGCTGCCGCGCAGCTGCCCGGTGCGGATGTCCAGGAAGTTCAGCGGCTTGCCACCGCGCGCCGTCAGTTCGTCGATCAGCATCATGGACAGGCCCGCGCCGGTGGTCAGCAGGCCGATCTCGCCCTCCGGGTCCAGTCCCACATAGTCGAAGCCTTCTTGCAGTTTGCGGATCGCATCGGGGTAGATGCCCGGTCGCGCCTCGATCATCGCGCGGATGTCGGGCTGGCGGTCCAGGTCCACGGCGTTCAAATCCACCACAACCTTGGCATCCCCCGCCACCGCGCCATCCGGCCCGACGAACAGGGGGTTGATCTCCGCCAGCATCAGTTCCTTTTCCAGCAGCAGGTCCGCCAGCTTGCGGCCGATCGCCATCAACGCATCGCGGTCCGCGTCGCCCGTCAGCAGGCCTGACAACGCATCGGCGATCGCGGCGCGATCCGGCGCGCAGGTCACGCCCGCGCCGCCCTGTTCCGCCGCGCGTTCTACATCCATGCCGCCGCCGGCCAGGTAGATCACCCGCACGCCATAGCTGGCCGGATCGACAGACAGGGACAGGTATCGCTCCGCCCCCGTCGCCGCCTGCTCGATCAGCACGGAGTGCACGGTATGGCCCTTCAGCCGAGCCCCCTTCATCGCCGCCGCCGCGGCTTCCGCACCCTGCGGCGTGAGGCAGCGGCGAATGCCGCCCGCCTTGCCACGCCCGCCCACCGGCACCTGCGCCTTCACCATCCATGGCCCATCAGTGGCAGGTGCGCGCGCCTCATCGCCGGTGGGCACCGGAATGCCGTAGGCGCGGAAAAGAGCCTTTCCGTCGGCTTCGATCAGCAGCATCAGAGATTGTTCATGCCCAGGATGCCGTCCGCCCCCAGATCGTTCACGATCTTCCGCCCGATCAGATCGCGCAGCGTCTCGGACGCGCCGCCACCCAGGGAGCCATACCGCGCCCCGCGATACAGGCGGGAGACCAGGTATTCATCGGTGAACCCGAACCCGCCATGCAGCTGCACCGCGTCGGATGTCACGCGCAGTGACATCTCGTTGCAGAAATTCTTGCCGACCGCGGAGAGGAACGGATCGGGGAACGGGTTCGCCGTCATCGCCGCGCGATACAGCAGGCCGCGCCCGGCCTCGATGTCGCGATACATGTCAGCAAGCTTCCAGCGCACGCCCTGCTTGTCGGAAATCGGCCGGCCGAAGATCGTGCGGTCGCGCACATAGCGCACCGTCTCATCAAACGCGCCTTCCGCCAGGCCGAGCGAAATCGCCGGATTCAGGCAGCGCTGCGTGTTGAACGCGTTCAGCAGCTTTTTGAACCCGTCTTCCTTGATGACGAGGTTCTCCAGCGGTAGCTCGCAGTCATCGAACTGCACCTCATGCAGGTTCTCGCCGCCCATCGTGTGGTAGGTCCCGGTCACCGAAAGCCCCGGCGTGCCCTTTTCCATCAGCACGCAGCCGATGCCCTCGCGCCCCGGGCGGTTCTCCACGCGGGTGAACACCACATACATGCCTGCTTCCGGCGCGCGGCTGATCAGGGTCTTGGTGCCCTTCACATAAATGCGGTCGCCGACGATCCGCGTGTTGGTACGAAAATTCGCGACATCCGTGCCCGCATGCGGCTCGGTCATGCAAATGGACAGGATGCAGTCGCCGGAGACCACCTGCGGCAGGATACGTTCGCGGATGGAGCGCGGCGCGTAGTGGGAAATCACCCGCGTCTGAACTCCGGCTTCCCCCAACACGGCCATCGCCGTCGGGTAGCAGACCTTGGCGATCTCCTCGAGAATGAGAACCGTATCGAACACCGGCAGGCCCAGCCCGCCATATTCCTCCGGCACGCTCATGCCCAGCACGCCCATGTCCGCCAGCTTCTTCATGTTCGGCCAGGGGAAAGTGCCGTCCATCCACTTCATGCAGTTCTGGCGAAACTCCGTCTGCGCCAGTTCGCGCACGGAGGCGACCATCTCCCGCTGCTCCGGCGTGATGCTGAAATCCATCGTCTGCTCCTGCTTGTCCGCTTCCGTTTGACCGCTTCACCGCTACCGCTAGGGCGCTTGTCCGCGCTCGCTCTGCACCGCATGCTAGGCCGCATGGCCCCGGAGGCAAGAGGGGCACCCAGGCAAGAGGGCAGGAAACATGAGCGGTTCCAATTTCGATTTCGCGGGCAAGGTCGCCCTGGTCACCGGCGGCGGCAATGGCATCGGCCGCTCCGCCTGCATCGGCTTCGCCAAGGGCGGCGCCAAGGTGGTGGTGGTGGACCGGGACGGCGCGGCGGCCGAGGCTACCGCGGGCATCGTCCGCCAGCAAGGCGGAGACGCCATCGCCGTCACCGCGGACGTGACGAAGTCCGACGACGTGAAGGCCTATGTGAAGGCCACGCTGGACAAGTTCGGCCGCATCGACTGCTTCTTCAACAACGCCGGCATCGAGGGCAAGCTCTGCCAGACCGTGGACCTGGACGAGGAGGCCTTCGATCAGGTCATCAATGTCAACGTGAAGGGCGTCTTCCTCGGCCTGCGCCACGTCCTGCCGGAGATGATCAAGCAGGGCGGCGGCGCCGTAGTGAACACCGCCTCCGTCGCCGGCCTGGTGGCCACGCCGGGCATGCCGGCCTATGTCGCCTCCAAGCACGCCGTGATCGGCCTGACGAAGACCGCCGCCGGCGAGGTGGCGCGGCAGAACGTGCGCGTGAATGCCGTGTGCCCCGGCCCGGTGGACACGCGCATGATCCACTCCCTGGAAGCGATGATCAGCCCGGACGACCCGAATGCGATCAGCGCCAAATACCAGGCCGCCCAGCCCACCGGCCGCTACACCACGCCGGACGAAATCGCCGCGACCGTGCTGTTCCTCTGCTCGGACCTCGCGGGCAACACGACCGGCGCGCAATACGTGGTCGATGGCGGGCGGACCGCGACGGGCGGCGCGGCGACGAACCTGCGCTAGACTAAGTCCCCCTCGAATTTCCCTCCCAAAGGAAGCGCTCTTGGAAATCATTCTCACTGCACGAGATGATCGCCTCGCGGATGCCTGGGAGCGGGAATTCGAGGGGGTGACCCGAATCCGCGTTCATCGCGGATCGATTTTCGACGTGACATGCGATGCGGTCGTCAGCCCCGCCAATAGCTTCGGTTTCATGGATGGCGGGATAGACGCCCTCTATATGGACCGCTTTGGCGACGACATTCAGATGAAGTTGCGGCGCCTGATCCTGGACCATCATCACGGCGAATTGCTGATCGGCAATGCGGCACTGGTCGAAACCGGGCACCCCG
>Ga0315912_10001897_pt1 | contig 23741 bp, 25 predicted proteins | sample VfabasoilMG_FD_204469 | JGI IMG/M metagenome (GOLD analysis project Ga0315912, IMG submission 204469) | Garden soil microbial communities collected in Santa Monica, California, United States - V. faba soil | ecosystem: Environmental > Terrestrial > Soil > Garden | place: USA: California... | reverse complement strand
GCGACGCACCTCGCTGATCATCGACCCGCCGAACGGCCGTATGCCCGCCTCAGTAGCCGGGTCGCAGGGGCGGCGCGGAGGGGGAGGAGGGGCTCGCGGTCAGGGTGCGGGCAATCCCGAGCAGCCCTGGCTCGACCGCAGCATCATGGAACGCTGCATCACCTACGGGATGCCGGCGGCGATTCTGCCGGGTCTCTACAACAACAACATCGAGATCGTTCAGGGACCTGACCATGTCGCGATCGTCCACGAGATGATCCACGACACGCGCATCGTGCCGCTCGACGGGCGCCCCTTGAGCGGGGTCCGGAGCTTGCTCGGCGAGTCGCGCGGCCATTGGGAAGAAAATACGCTCGTCATCGAGACGACGAATTTCAGCGACCCGCGCCTGCTGCGCGGCGGCAGCGAAAACCTGCGAATCACTGAGCGATATACGTTGATCGCGCCGGACCGGATCGATTTCCGCATGACATTTGAGGACCCGACCACGTGGGTGCAGCCGTGGACAGTTGCGTACCTGATGCGGCCGACCGAAGGCATTATTTACGAATACGCCTGTCACGAGGGCAATTACGGGCTGCGCAATATCCTTGAGAATCTGGTTGCCGAGCAGGGCGCCGACACGGGTGATCGAGGAGAGTGAGTATGCGATCGCGCGCTACGGTCCTTCGGCTTTCCATTCTCGTCGCTCTCGCGGCGGCAATTCCCGTCGCGGAGGCGCATCACTCGTTCGCCGCCGAGTTCGACGCCGACCAGCCGGTCGAGCTGCACGGCGTCATCACGAAGATGGAGTGGCTCAATCCGCATACCTGGATGCATCTCGACGTGGCGAATGCGGATGGGACGACGACCCAGTGGATGATCGAGGGCGGCACGCCGAATACACTGTTCCGGCGCGGTTTCACCCCGCAGGCAGTGCCCGTTGGCACCGAAATCACCGTGATCGGCTATCGGGCGCGGAACGGCGCCAATCGGGCGAACGGACGCGATCTGATCCTGACCGACGGCCGGCGACTGTTCATGGGCTCGCCGGGCACGGGTGCACCGGGTGACGAGGGAGCGCCAACGGAGTAGCGTCCGGATTCGGTCCACGAGGGACGTTCGATGCGACGCTTTGAATCGTTCGCCATTGACCGACGTTCGGTGCTGGGTCCGTTGCTTGCCGCCGTATTCTTCGCGGCGAGTTCAAGTGAAGCGCATGCATGTTCATGCAGACCGTTCACCCTGGACAGTCGGTTTGAAACATCCGCGAATGTCTTTACCGCAGTGATAACGGCGGAGTATGTCGAGCCGTCCGACGAGGCGGCGCCCGTCCGATCGCTGTTCAGGGTGACCGAGCGGTTCAAAGGTGGCCCGCCGTTCGGGGTTTTTGTCAGCAATCCCCAGGACGGGTGTGGGATAGATCTGGAGGAAGGCTCCGAGTATCTGTTCTTCGTGCCCGATTCCGGTGAGATCCATTATTGCTTGGGCATTTCGGAGATCGAGTACGCCGAGCCTGACGTCGCACAGCTCAGGTCGTACGTGCTGGACGAATCTTCCAGTCTGTCGGAGCCCTGGCGTTTCTCCGTTATGGCATCCGGCGAATGTTCGTTAAGAACCTTCTTCGAGTTCGGTAATGATTTCGGGCAGGGGAGTCTGATGGTGCGAGCGTCGAACGAGCGTGCTGACTGGGCTCGAGATGAGGCGCATTTCGATTTCGTGGAATTGGCTCTTCACTTGATGCACCGCTCTCCTCTGGAGATCGATGCGCCAAGTCCGTTGAGGCTCAAGGTTGGCAGCGCGGAGTATGCGGCAGTTTGGACTACCGGAAGGACGTTTGAGCAATTCCCTCCAGACGGCAGCACGGTGCAGGCCCGATTACCGGACTCGTATCTGTTGCTCGGTGATGACGTAGAGCGACTGTTGCGTGATCTCGCGGTTTCGGACGAGCTGCTCGTTCGGTTCGACGGGCAGGGGTTTGAGCCGAACCGCGAAGTCGCGGTCCGTGCGGCGAACATGGCAGACGTGGGCCCCGAAATGCTGGAGTGCATGGAGGCGCTTCGGTCTCAATGATCGATGTCGGTGTGGGCGCGACCGCAATTGCTGCGGCCAACTCACGGTTCCTGTGAGAGAATCACTACGCTAAGTGGTGCCCAGGAGAGGACTCGAACCTCCACAGGTGTTACCCCACTGGCACCTGAAACCAGCGCGTCTACCATTCCGCCACCTGGGCATCGGGGACGAGAAGGCGCAGAACTGTACTGACCGCCCCAAAACCTGTCAAACGCCCTCCGCAGAGATCCATTGAACAAATACGAACATCAGATTCCCGAGCGTCAGGAGATTCTCACCGCGCTTGAGCAGGCACCGGGTCCGCTCGCTCTCGAGGCGCTCGGCGCCGGGTTCGAGATTCGTGCCCAGCAGCATCTGCGGGCGCTCGAGAATCGGCTCAAGGCGATGGTCCGCGACGGCCAGATCCTTCGCAATCGCGCCGGGCAGTTCGGCCTCACGCGCTCGCTCGAGATCATTCCCGGCCGGGTGCAGGCGCATCGCGATGGCTTCGGATTCCTGCTGCGCGATGACAAGGGCGAGGACATCTACCTGCCCGCGCGCGAGATGCGCGCCCTGTTCGACGGCGATCGCGTCGCCGTGCGGACCGTTCCCGGCAAGCGCGATGGGCTCGAGGGCCGCGTCGTCGAGGTGCTCGCGAGGGCCAAGACCGAGGTCGTCGGCCCGTTTCGCAGCGAGCGGGGCATCGGTTACGTGCTCGAGCATACCGATCAGAGCACCGAGGTCCTGATCGGCCGCGGGGACACGCTGCGCGCCAAGCCCGGCGACATCGTCCGCGCTGAAATCATCCAGTACCCCACCGAGCGCGGGCCGGCGCTCGGTCGCATTGTCGAGATCGTCGGCAAGCAGAACCAGCCGGGTATCGGCACCGAGATCGCGATCCTCGCGCATGGCATTCCCAACGAATGGCCGCAGGCCGTGAACGCGGCGCTGGCCGAGGTACCGGAGGAAGTGCCGGATGCGGCGAAGCGCGGGCGAGTCGACCTGCGTCCGCTGCCGCTCGTGACGATCGATGGCGAGGACGCGAAGGACTTCGACGACGCGGTCTATTGCGAACCCCGCGACGAGGGCTGGCGCCTGATCGTTGCGATCGCCGACGTCAGCCATTACGTCGAGCCCGATTCGGCCGTCGATCGCGAGGCGAAGCTCCGCGGCACCTCGGTGTACTTCCCGGATCGCGTCGTGCCGATGCTGCCCGAGAAGCTCTCCAACGGACTCTGCTCGCTTAAGCCCGCTGTCGATCGCCTCTGTTTTGTCTGCGATATGCAAGTGACCTCGGCTGGAAAGGTCACGGCTTCGCGCTTCTACGAAGCCGTGATGCGGTCCGCGGCGCGGCTGACCTATACGCGGGCCATGGGCATCCTCGACGGCAAGGGCCTGCGCGGCGAGGACGCGCAGCTGCGCAAGACGCTGCTGCCGCTCTTCGACGTCTACCGCGCTTTCGCGCGCGCCCGCGACCAGCGTGGGGCCATCGACTTCGGCCTCAGGGAAACGAAAATCCAGCTCGACGAGAAGGGCGCCGTAGCGTCGATCCGCCCGCTCGAGCGCCTGACGACCCACCGCCTCATCGAGGAGTGCATGATCGCCGCGAATGTCGAGGCGGCGAAGCGCCTCGCCCGGGCGCGATTGCCGAGCCTCTACCGCGTGCATGCCGGACCGGGCGCGGAAAAAGTCGACGAGCTGGCGCTGCTATTGCGCAGCTATGGATTCAAGTTGCCGCCGCTCGACAAGATCCGGCCCGAGCACCTCGCCCGGATCCTGGAGCAGGTCAAGGGCCGGCCCGAAGGCGAGCTCATCGAGACCGTCGTGCTCCGCTCCATGAGCAAGGCTGTCTACCAGCCAAAGAACACCGGGCACTTCGGACTCGCGCTCGCGGCCTACGCGCACTTCACGTCGCCGATCCGTCGCTACCCCGATCTACTCGTGCACCGTGCCATCAAGTTCGCGGAACAGAACCGGAGCCCGAAAGGCTATTTCTACAAGATGTCGGAAATGGAGCAACTCGGCGAGCGCTGCTCGCAGACGGAGCGGCGTGCCGACGAGGCCGTCTGGGACGTCGAGGAGCAGCTCAAGGTGGCCTATATGCAGCAGCACCTCGGCGAGGAGTTCACCGTGATCGTCGCGAGCGTCGTGCCGTTCGGCCTCTTCGTGCGGATACCGGAGCTGCACGTCGACGGGCTCGTGCACGTGAGCTCGCTGCCGCCCGACTACTACCACCGCGACGGCAGCGGTACGCGCCTCACGGGCGAACGCAGCGGACGCGAATACCGGCTGCTCGAGCGGCTGCGCGTCAAGTTGACGCGCGTCGATCTCGAGCAGCGCAAGATCGATTTTGTTCCGGTCGCCGTCGAGCCGGTCGACGCCGCGCCGGCCGCACTTCGCCGCGAAAAGAGGCGCCGGCGTGGGCGATAGCGGGCACGTCGTCTATGGCCTGCACGCAGCCCAGGCCGTGTTGCGGCGCCGCGCCAGGGAAGTCCGTGGTGCCGCCGTGCTTTCCGGCCAATCGACCGGCAAGCTTGCGGACTTGATCGCGCAGCTCGAGTCGCTGCAGGTGCCGATCGTGCGCGCGGGCCGTGACGATCTCGACCGCCGCGCGCGCGGGGGCGTGCATCAGGGCGTCGTGCTCGACGTGCCTCCGCCGCGCGAGCTCGGCATCAACGAGCTCGAGGATCTAATCGCCGAACGGGGACGGGACGTCCGGCTGCTCGTGCTCGACCAGGTCGAGGATCCGCGCAATCTCGGCGCCTGCATGCGCACCGCCGACGCGGCTGGCGCGGACGCGGTCGTCGTGCCGCGGGCCCACTCCGCGAAGCTCGGCGGAGCGGCACTCAAGGCGGCCACGGGCGCGGCCGAGACCGTGCCGCTCGTTGTCGTACCCAACCTGGCGCGGGCCCTGCGAACGCTCAAGGACGCCGGGGTCTGGGTCGTCGGGACCGACGAGCAGGCGCCAAAGACCCTGTTCGAGACCGAAATCCGGCCTCCCGTGGCCTTGGTGCTCGGCGCCGAGGGCAAGGGCCTGCGCCGGCTCACGCTCGACACCTGTGACGAGGTGGTGCGGATTCCCATGCGGGGCGCGGTCGAGAGCCTCAATGTCTCGGTTGCTGCGGGTGTCGCCCTGTTCGAGCTGATGCGCCAGGACCTCGCGCGCCGGTAGCCAAGACAAGCGGCCCGGAGGGCCGCGCCGTCGAGAGCCGCCGGGACTTCTTTTCGACGGCGTGCTCCGGTAGCATGGCCCGCCCCGGAAGGAGCCCAGCGGCTTCCTCCGGCCAACAATCAGGTTCGCTCCTTGCCGCACCCGAAAGAGGGCGGCTTTAATCCATGAGGAGTTTTGGTGAGACACTACGAAGTCGTGTTTCTGGTCCACCCTGACCAGAGTGAGCAGGTGCCTGCAATGCTGCAGCGCTACCGTTCGATGATCGAAGGCTCGGGCGGCAAGATCCATCGCGAGGAAGACTGGGGTAGACGCCAGCTCGCGCACAGCATCCAGAAGCTGCACAAGGCCCATTACCTTCTGTTCAATCTCGAATGCGACAAGCCCGCGCTCGACGAACTGACGGGGGCGTTCCGTTTCAGTGACGCGGTGCTGCGCTTTCTCGTCATCAATCGCAAGCAGGCAATCACGGAGCCCTCGATCATGGCGAAGGCCCATGAAGAGGAGAAGGAGCGCGAGGCACAGGCCGCCGTTCGTGACTCCCGGCCGCGTGACCGCGGTCCGCCGCGCGCCGACCGCAACGGCGAGGCGGAGATCGAAGTTCCAGATCTGGACAGCGACGACGCCGTCGGCGATTCGACGCGGGCATAGGAACAGAGGAAGATTGAGCCATGGCACGCTATTTTCGTCGCAAGAAATTCTGTCGCTTCAGCGCCGAGGGCGTTGACGAGATCGATTACAAGGATCTCGCCACGCTCAAGGCTTACGTAAGCGAGACCGGCAAGATCGTTCCGAGCCGAATCACCGGCACGAGAGCGCCCTACCAGCGGCAGCTCGCTGTCGCGATCAAGCGGGCACGCTACCTTGCGCTCCTGCCATACACCGATCAGCACTGAGCGCCAGCGCCGGTCCGGCGCCGTCGAACAGGAGGTATCGGGCATGACGCAGGCAATGCGCAGCTTCGCCTCCTGGGTGTCGGCCCGATCGCACCGATCGATCCTGCTGGCGATCGTTCTCGTGCAGCTGTTGCCGATGGTCGCATCGGCATTGCTCGTGCTCGAAGCGCTGCGTCGGGGGCCGCGTCCGGCGCTGATCCTGGCTGTGCTTGCGAGCGCCGGCTTCCTGGCGATCGGCGCAGCGCTCGGCGCTCGCGCCGGCGAAGCGGCCGCAGTGGGCCTGCCGCTGGTGTTGGGCGCCGCAAGCGGCGCGCTGCTGGCCTGGTCGCGGAGCCTGTCGCTCGCCTTCCAGATTACGGTCCTGGGATTAATCGCTGCGGCGCTGGCGCTGTTCACGCTCGTGGTTGATCCGGTGCAGCTCGGCACCCTCCTGCTCGCCGAAGTTCGAAGCTTGCTCGAAATCCTCGGGCTCGAGGCCGCGCAGATCGAATCGCTGCTTCAATTCGAACCGCTCGATGCGACGAGCGCGTTGCTCGCCTCGGTCCTGGTGTCCACGCTGGCCGCTCTGCTGCTCGGCCGCTGGTGGCATTCGCTGATCGCTGCCGAGGTGGAGTTCGGTTCCGAGTTCAGGCTCCTCAAGCTCGGCAAGGTCGCGGCAGTGCTCCTGCTGACGATCGTCGCCGTTTCGCTCGCTTTTCCTGTTCCGGTCGCGGATGCGGTTGCGCTCGCCGCTCTCGTCGGTTTCTTGTTCCAGGGGCTGGCCGTGTTGCATGCTAGATGCCGGAGCGAGGGCTGGCATGCGGTGGTCCTGGTCCTGGTATACCTGTCGCTCGTCAGCCCTCTGGCACCCTGGGCCTATCTGGGGGTGAGCGCGATCGGCTTGCTCGACAACTTTTATTCCCTGCGCGCGCCTATCGAGTCGCGCAGCTGATTCTGGAGAAGAGAAATGGAAGTCATTCTGTTGGAAAAGATCGATAACCTGGGTGGCATTGGCGACAAGGTCAAGGTCAAATCCGGATTCGGACGCAATTTCCTGATCCCGCAAGGCAAGGCGACCATGGCCACGGCCCAGAACATCGCGAAATTCGAAAAGATTCGCGCCGATCTCGAGGCCAAGGCCGCGACCGAGCTCACGGCCGCAAAGGCCAGGGCCGCGAAAATCGAGGGCAAGAAGCTCACGATTTCCGTTCTGGCAGGCAGCGAAGGGCGCCTGTTCGGCTCGGTGGGCACGCTCGACATCGCTGACGCCTTCGCGAAACTCGGCATCGAGGTCGAGCGCAGCGAAGTGAGGTTGCCGGATGGCCCGATGCGTGTCGTCGGCGAGCATCAGATCGAGATTCATCTCCACGCCGACGTCAACGTGCCCGTCACGGTCGTTCTCGAAGGCCCCGAGCCCGGCGAAATGCCGGCCGCTCCAGCCGAAGATTCGGACGAAGCGGACGACGAATAGCGCGCCGTGGCCGCAACGACCGAAATTGCACGGCGGGCGGCAGAGCGACTCAGGCTCCCTCCGCATTCGGTCGACGCGGAGCGCTCGCTGCTCGGCGGGCTGATGCTCGATCAGCGCGCCTGGGACCAGGTCGCCGATGTCGTCGGCATCGAAGACTTCTATCGGGCTGACCATCGCGCGATTTTCGAAGCCATCATGACGCTGATCCGGCAGGACCGTCCGCCGGATGCCGTCACAGTCAGCGAGCAGCTCGAGCGTGAGCAGCGACTGGAGTCCGCGGGCGGGATCGATTATCTCGCCCGCCTCGTCGAAGAAACACCGAGCGCCGCCAACGTGCGTGCCTATGCGCGCATCGTTCGCGATCATGCCGTCCTGCGGCAGCTCATCGAGGTCGGCGGTGATATCGCTGCAAGTGCGCATGACACCGAAGGCCGGCCGATCCACGAGCTCGTCGATCTTGCCGAGCAGCGCGTCCTCGAGATCGCCGAGCGCGGCGCCGCCGCGCGGGGCTTCAAGTCGCTCAAGGATATCCTGCCGCGTGCCATCGATAGGCTCGACGCATTGACCCATGCCGACAGCGATATCACGGGCGTCGCGACCGGCTTCAATGCCATGGACGAAATGACGGCCGGACTACAGCGCGGCGAACTCATCATCATCGCGGGGCGCCCGTCGATGGGCAAGACAACGCTGGCGGTCAATATCGCGGAGAATGCCGCCATTGGTCGACAGATACCCACGGCGATCTTCAGCATGGAAATGTCGGCCGAGCAGCTGACATTTCGCATGATCGGCTCAATCGGCCGAGTCAATCAGGCAAGTCTGCGACGGGGCAAACTCAAGGATGAGGATTGGGCGCGCATCGACCACGCCGTATCAGTGTTGTCGAATGCACCTGTATTCATCGATGACAGTCCCGCGTTATCGCCAACCGAGGTCCGGGCGCGGGCGCGCCGCCTCAAGCGCGAGCATGGGCTTGGCTTAATCGTCGTCGATTACCTGCAGCTGATGCAGGTGGCCGGCACCGTCGAGAATCGCGCGACCGAAATCTCGGAGATATCTCGTTCGCTCAAGGCGCTGGCCAAGGAGCTCGAGCTGCCCGTGATCGCGCTGTCGCAGCTGAACCGCAGCGTCGAGCAGCGCGACAACAAGCGGCCCGTCATGTCCGATCTCCGCGAATCGGGAGCCATCGAGCAAGACGCGGACGTCATCGTCTTCATCTACCGCGAAGAGGTCTACGACAAGGAGACGCCACGACGCGGCATCGCCGACATCATCATCGGCAAGCAGCGCAACGGCCCGACGGGCGAGTTCCAGCTAACCTTCCTCGGCGAGTACACGAAGTTCGAGAACCTCGTGGCCGAAGCCTACGGCGAAGGCATCTATTAAAGACAAGGGCCGCGTGAGCGGCCCGCCGTCGTCGGCGACAGACGAGCGGCCCGCCGTCGTTAGCTGACGAAGAACCCCATCTTGACACCCGCGAGCTGAATGACGTCATTGTCCTTCAGCGGCCGGGCCTGAGCGCCGATGCTCGTGCCATTGACGAGCGGATAGTCGCCCGCAGTGCCGCTCTCGACGTGCACGATGAAGTAGCCTTCCGCGCGGCGCGAGATCGCAGCTACCTGGATGCCGGGCCGACCGAGCGTCGTCAGGGTCTTCGTAAGCGCAAGTTCCTTCCCGGCGAAAGTTCCGGACAGTACCTGCAGTTTCGCCAGCGGCAGGCTCGCTGCCTTCGCCTCGGAATCGTCGATGCCCTGCGTGGAAGCTGGTCTGAACTCCTTCCGCGACGCGGCCATTGTGCTGCGCGCAACCGGTGCCGCGGGGCGACTCCGCGCACGCGCCGCTTCGTCGGCAGCCTGCGCCGCCCTGACGATATCCTCCTGGGTCTTGCCGCGCGGCTCGATGACCATCGTCTTCTCGAACTCATCGGCGGGCATGTCGTCGAGCTGATCCTCGAGGAAGCGCAGCTGATGATGGCCGACCGTGATCACGTCCTCGTGCTGCAGCGCATGCTTCTTGATGAGCTTGCCGTTCACGTAGGTGCCGTTCGTGCTGTTCAGATCCTCGAGGAACGAATCGTTGAGGATGTTGATGATCAGCGAGTGGTGGCCGCTGACGGCAGCGTTGTCGATGCGAATGTCGTTATCGGGCAGGCGTCCGATCGTATAACGCTCCTTGGTCATGTTGTATTCGGCCAATGTCTGACCATCCAAGCTCAATACTAGTCGTGCCATGGCGTCTGTCCCGATTATCTGAATAGATTACGAACTTTGCTGAACACTCCGGCGCTGGCCGGAAAGGAATCCATCACGCGAACGACGACGATTGAGACGTTGTCGCGCCCGCCATTGTCGTTCGTGAGCTTGATCAGTTGCTCGCCGATCGTCTCGACGCTGGCGCTGAAGGTATTGATGGTGAGATGGATGTCCTCATCCTCGACCATGTCCGGCAGGCCGTCGGAGCACATGAGGAAATAGTCGCCGCGGCGGACGTCCACTTCCTGGACCTCCACTTGTACCTGCGGCTCGACGCCGAGCGCGCGCGTCACGTAATTGCGGTTCGTCGAACGCTGAGCTTCTTCCTGGGAGTAGTAGCCGCGATCGACGAGCTCCTGCAGCAGCGAGTGATCCATCGTGATTTGCTCGAACCGGTTGTCGCGCATCCTGTAGAGGCGCGAATCGCCGACATGCGCAATCGAAATGCGGTTGTCGAAGAACAGGCAGGCCACCATCGTCGTGCCCATGCCCTCGCATTGCGGCTGCGATTGTGCAGTCTGATGGATGATCTTGTTTGCGCGCGTGATCGCGTCGCGCAGCACGATCGTCTGCCGCATGTAACCGGTTTCCGGCTCGACGGTCGCGCGACTTTCGCGCTTGCAGGCCTCGGTCACGAGATCGAGGGTCGTCTTGACGGCGATGCCGCTGGCGACCTCGCCGGCGTTATAGCCACCCATGCCATCGGCGAGCACCCAGAGCCCGACATCCGGATCACAACCGATATTGTCTTCGTTGTGCTCGCGGACCCGGCCGACGTCAGTCAGCTCGACATGGGAGAATTTCTTGCGCAGCGTCATGCGGGGCGAGGCGTCTGCTTATGGCATCTGCAGCGCGACGTCGCGCAGGGCGTCGGCCATGTCCGCGCCGCGACCAAAGCGCTCGCGAGGGTTCTTGTTGAGCGCGCGGTCGATGATCGCATCGAGCCCGGCGGGCAAGCCGGACCGCACGGCAGAAAGCCGCTCGTGCGGCTCGTTGGCGATCACGAACATGAGGTTGGTCATCGAAGTTCCGCGGAAGGGCAGTCGACCGGCCAGCAATTCGTAAAGGCTAACACCCAGCGCGAATAAGTCCGTGTGCCCCTTCACGTTTCCCCCTTCAATCTGCTCCGGAGACATAAACGACGGCGTCCCCAACACGACTCCGGTCCGGGTGCGATTGACATCGATCAGGCGAGCGATTCCAAAGTCCGTGATCTTGAGATCACCACTGACCGAATCATACATAATATTGCCGGGCTTGATATCCCTGTGGATAACGTTCCGGCCGTGCGCATAGTCGAGGGCGTCGGCAGCGAGGGCGCCGAGTTCGAGCACCAGTCGCGGCGGCAACAGAGTTTCCGGGTCGGTATGGCGGCTCAGCAGGGCGCCCTTGAGATACTCCATGGCGATGTAGGTTCGTCCCTTGCTGTCGCCGACGTCGAAGATCGTCACGATATTCGGGTGGCTCAGCCGGCCAGCCGTTTCGGCTTCGCGGCGAAACCTGTCCCTGGCATCCTCGATCTCGGTGTCGTCCCTTTCGTCGGACACATCGATGAGCTTGATGGCGACGAGGCGGCGGATGCGCGAGTCGCTGGCGAGAAAAACCCGCCCGGTCGTGCCCTGGCCAATCGGTTCGAGCAGACGATAGCGGCCGAGCCGCGTCGGCATGCCCTCGCGCAGTCGATTCAGGGCCACTGCATCGGCGATCGGATCCTGATGCCCGACACTCACGAGCCGGGACGCGACATCGTCGAAGTCCGGATCGACGAGGGCCACACGAAGAAAAGTATCAGCGGCAAGCCCGGCGTAGCCTTTTCGGGCGAGTCGGTCACCCAGGGTGTAGAAATCGGGCAGCAGCTCGCGCGTCGGCGCGAGCGCCCGGCACGCTTCCCAGGCGGCAACCGGGTCGCCGCTGCGCATGGATTCCTGAATATCGACCTCGCCCGACTCGGCGGCGGCTGGCAGTTGCGATCGTTGCGTCGCCTTGGGAAGCGCTAGCAGGCCAATCGTCGCGAGCAGCAGCGCGGGGCCGGCCACCGGCACCCAGAGGGTCGCGACGGAGAAGCCGGTCGCACTCGCCACGATCAGGAGCCCGGGCCAGCCGATGCAGAGGAGGAAGGTCGAGCGCCAGGCGCGGGCGATCGATGCGGCGGCGATCGCGAGCAGCGCCAACAGCCAGGCCGTTGCCCCGATCCACGTTGAGCTCCTCAGAGGACCGATGGCAACGGCCGTGGGGCCCAGGACGGTTGCACGCGTGTCGTCGGCAAGTACCGGAAGCGCATCGGCCCCGACCAGCTCGACGATGCGGATTGCCGGATCGGACGGTCGTTGGAGCTGCACCGAGAAGACCTCGAGCATCCCGCTGTCGAGACGCTGGGCAAGGTGCAGGGGTGGCAAATGCGCGACGGCAACGATCGCGACGCCGAGGAGCAGGGCGCGTTGCCAGTTCTGATTAAATTGCGAGGAAGCCACCATGCCGAGTCGCCGGGAAAGGGGAGAGGAGTATCCCATTGGAGTGCCGCGGTCCCTGTGATCCAAGCCAAGTTTTGCGCGAGGTTCAGCACATTGAGTGCCCCCGGGGCCCGAGGGGATTCGGCTATGCTGCGCCGTCATGGCTCGAGCGAAGACGGTCTTTACCTGCAGTCAGTGCGGCGCCGAGCACGTCAAATGGCAGGGCCAGTGCGCCGATTGCGGAGGCTGGAATTGCCTCGTCGAGGGGCTCGTCGCACCCGATAAGCTCAAGCGTGCGCGGCCGGAAATGGGACGGCAGCTCGCGCGCCTCGACGAGATCGCCGTTGACCGCATTGCCCGATCGTCGAGCGGACTCTCCGAGTTCGATCGCGTTCTCGGTGGCGGCCTTGTGCCCGGATCCGTGATCCTCATCGGAGGGGATCCGGGCATCGGTAAATCGACGCTCCTGCTGCGCGCGCTCGCCGAACTCGCCGCGACGCGCCCGGTCTGCTACGTGACCGGCGAAGAGTCCCTCGATCAAATTGCGCTCAGGGCCGAACGCCTTGGCGTCCGCGCCGCGCCTGTCGCGCTCATGGCCGAAACGCATGTCGAGAGCATCATTGCGGCCTTGAGCCAGGCGCCACCGGCTGTCCTCGTCATCGACTCGGTACAGACGCTCTACAGCGACGCGCTCCAGTCGGCGCCGGGCTCGGTCAGTCAGCTGCGTGAGTGCGCCGCCCAACTCGTGCGCTTCGCGAAGGAACGCGGCACGGCGACGATCCTCGTCGGCCACGTGACGAAGGAGGGGACGTTGGCCGGGCCGCGCGTGCTCGAGCACATGGTCGACACGGTGCTCTACTTCGAGAGCGATTCCGGCAGCCGTTTCCGCATCATCCGGGCCGTCAAGAATCGTTTCGGTGCCGCCAACGAGATGGGCTTCTTCGTCATGGCGGCGGAAGGCTTCAAGGAAGTCAGGAATCCTTCGGCAATTTTCCTGTCACGACAGAGCGAGTCCGTGCCCGGCAGCGTGACGCTCGTGACGCGCGAAGGTACGCGGCCAGTGCTCGTCGAGGTGCAGGCGCTCGTCGACCGCAGTCTCGGGCAGGCCCCCCGCCGGGTGGCGCAGGGCGTCGATAGCCAGAGACTGGGGCTGTTGCTGGCGGTGCTGCATCGTCATTGCGGCGTCGCGATCGCCGATTGCGACGTCTTCGCGAACATCGTCGGGGGACTCAAGGTCGGCGAAACCGCCGTCGACCTCGCGCTCAGTCTCGCGATGCTGTCGAGCTTCAGGGAACGCGCGCTCGACCGCGATCTCGTGGTTTTCGGCGAGGTCGGCCTGACGGGAGAGATCAGGCCCGTGCCATTCGGTGAGGAGCGATTGAGCGAAGCCGTCAAGCATGGATTCCGGCGCGCTCTCGTCCCCGAGGCGAACGTGCCACGCCGGGATCTCGGCATCGAGGTCAAAGGCGTCCGCCGGCTCGGCGACGCGATCGCTGCAGTCCAGAGTTGAGCCAGAGCGCTGGCGCTGCAGGGTTGCAGTTCTCTTAGCTGGCCGGCCTCTCGTCGCTGGCCGGCTGCTCGGGCGCGGTGGCACCCGGGCGAAAGATACGCAGCCTGCTGATGGCGTGCTCGGTCGTCTCGAGGATCTCCATCGGATAGGTCGACACCGTGACGCGCGTGCCCGGTTGCGGAATCGATTCGAGTTGCTCGACGATGAGTCCATTGATCGTCTTCGGGCCGTCGGTCGGCAAGGACCAGCTCATGAGGCGATTGAGCTGGCGCACGTTGGCGCCGCCATCGACGATAAAGCTGTCCTCGAGCGATTGAATGATTCCGACGTCGGCCGGCTGGGTCACGCTGTCGATCTCGCCGACGATCTCGCGCAGGATGTTTTCGGCCGTGATCAACCCCTGAACGTCGCCGTACTCGTCGACGACGAATGCCGCGCGTCGCCCCTGTTGCTGGAAGTTGATCAGCTGCTTCGTCAGCGGCGTACCTTCGGGCACGAAATAGGGCTCCCGGATCTTCTCGAGCACGCTCGCTTCGGTCAGCGTCCCGGCGGCGAGATCGGGGAAAAGTTTCCGCACGTGGATGACGCCGATGAGGTTGTCGATGCCATCGCGACAGACGGGCAGGCGATGAAACTCGGTGTCGCGGATCACGGCGAGGTTCTGGTCCCAGGGCTTGTCGAGGTCGAGGTCGACGATTTCCGTACGCGGCACCATGACGTCGTTGACGGTTACGGCGTCGAGGTCGAGGATCCGGAGCAGCATGCGCTGGTGTCGTCGGGGAACCATTGCGCCTGCTTCCGCAACGATGGTTCGCAATTCCTCGGCGCTCAGCGAATGCGAGGCGATCTCGCTGGGGCTGAAGCCGAGCAGGCGCAGGAACCCGTTGGCGATGAGGTTGATGACCCAGACAAAGGGATAAGTGATCTTGAGCAGCGGGTAGTAGATCAGGGCCGCCGGTAGCGCGATCTTCTGTGGCAGGAGGGCGCCGATGGTCTTTGGCGCAAGGTCGGCGAAGATCAGCACCACGACCGTCAGGATCGCAGGGAAGATCCAGATGGCGCTTTCGCCGAAAAGCCGCTGAGCGATGACGGTGGTGATCGTGGCGGCGCCGATATTCACGGCGTTGTTGCCGAGCAGGATGAGCCCGATCAGGCGGTCCGGCCGCTGCAGCAGCGCTTCCGTGACTCTGGCCGCGCGATTGCCGCTCTTGGCGAGGTGCCGCAGGCGGTAGCGGTTGAGACTCATGAGCGCCGTCTCGGTGCCGGAGAAAAACGCCGAGAGCAGAAGCAGTGCTACCAGCAGACCGAGCATGCCCAGCGGCAATGGCTGGTCCAGCGGCAATTCGTCGTTCAAAGCGCGCGTTCCTCGAAGCCGCCGATCTTTCGGATTCAGTTCAACGAATCGGGGCAGTGGTGTCAAGGTTCGACGAAATACGCTGGCGGTTGGAGCTTGCAAGCGTCGTGCTAGGCTAAATCCATGTTCGCAAGCCTGAGTGTGAGACTGAGCGGCGCCGTCAAGCAGCTGACGGGGCGCGGTCGCATCACCGAAGACAACGTCCGCGACACCGTGCGCGAGATCCGCATGGCGCTGCTCGAAGCCGACGTCGCCTTACCGGTGGCGCGCTCGCTCGTCGAACGCGTGCGCGGAAGGGCCCTCGGCGAGGAAGTCGCCAAGAGCCTCGATCCCGGCCAGGTCTTTATCAAGATCGTGCATGACGAACTCGTGCGCGTGCTCGGCGGCGGCAAGGCGGCGATCGTGCCGAGGGGGCAGCCGTCAGTGCTCCTGCTCGCGGGTCTCCAGGGCGCCGGCAAGACAACGACCGCCGGCAAGATCGCCCGCCTGCTCGGCGGAACGAAGGTGGGCGAGATCATGTTGGTCAGTCTCGACGTCTATCGCCCAGCTGCTCGCGAGCAGCTCGAGCGCCTTGCGCAGAATACCGGCGCGACATATTTCGCCGGGTCCGGCAGCGAGCCGCTGGCCCTCGCCTCCCAGGCCTTGCAGGAAAGTAAACGCTGCGGGTCGCGCTGGCTGATCGTGGACACCGCAGGCCGACTACACGTCGATGCCGAAATGATGCGCGAGATCCGAGACGTGCAGTCCTTGCTCGAGCCAGCGGAGACCCTCTTCGTCGTCGACGCGATGGCAGGTCAGGACGCGGTCAACTCGGCCAAAGCATTCGCCGAGGCTTTGCCGCTGACCGGCGTCGTGCTGACCAAGGCCGACGGCGACGCCCGCGGCGGCGTGGCGCTGTCGGTGCGCGAAATCACCGGAGTTCCCATCAAGCTCGTCGGGACGGGCGAGAAGCCCGATGGTCTCGAGGACTTCGATCCCGCACGCTTCGCTTCGCGCATTCTGGGCATGGGCGACATCGTGGGGCTCGTTGAGCAGGTCCAGGCCGGGGTCGACCAGGCAGCCGCAGAGAAGATGGCCACCAAGGTCAGGCGTGGCAAGGAGCTCAACCTCGAGGATTTCAGGGAGCAGCTCGAGCAGATCAGCAAGATGGGTGGCCTCGAGAGCCTGCTCGACAAGTTGCCCGGCTTGCCCAAGGGCCTCGAGATGCAGCCTCAGTTCGACCCCCGCACGATCAGGCGGCAGATCGCGCTGATCAGCTCGATGACCAGGCAGGAGCGGCTGCGGCCCGACATCATCGACGGCTCGCGTAAACGCCGGATTGCGGCCGGGGCCGGGCAGTCGGTCCCCGATCTGAATCGTTTGCTCAAGCAGCACAAGATGCTCGCGAAGACGATGAAGCAAGTGGGGCGGGGGGGGATGGCCGGAATGCAGCGCATGTTGGGCGGCGCGGCCCGCGGAATGCAGGCGCGGGGCCCTGGACTGCGGCGACGCTAGTCACCGACGACGGCGGACCGCCTGCGCGGCCCTCGTCTTGGCTAGGCCAGTCCGGGCTTACGCCCGGACGGCAAAGCCGCTAGAATGCGCGCCTCGCTGGCGCAGCCGAAGGCAGCCGGCATCCTTAAAATTGCGACTCAAGGCAGCAGGTTAATGGTTGTAATCCGACTTTCCCGCGGCGGCGCCCTCAAGCGGCCCTTCTATCACATCGTCGTCACCGATCGTCGCCGACGACGGGATGGCAACTACATCGAGCGACTCGGATTCTTCAATCCGATTGCCACCGGGAGCGAAGAGCGGCTCAAGATCGACCTCACCCGGATCGACTACTGGTGCTCGCATGGCGCCAAGCCTTCGGAGCGTGTTGCCAAACTGCTCAAGCAGCACCGGGAACGGCCCGCGAGCTGATCTCGCGCCGCAGGCGGTGATGGCGTGAGCGCCGATCCCGCAGCTATCATACGACTCGGCGAGATTTGCGGAGTCCACGGCATCAAGGGATGGGTCAAGGTCCGTTCCTTTACCGAGCCGAAATCAAATCTGATCGAATATCGTGACTGGTTGCTCGATACCGGCGGCCGGCGCCGGGCCGTGCGTGTCGAGTCCGCGACCGTCGCGGGCCGTAGCGTCATCGCCAAGCTCGAAGGTGTCGACGATCGGGATGGCGCCCAGGCACTCATCGGCTCCCTCGTGTTCGTGCGACGCGCCGAAATGCCGCAATGCGCTCCCGGCGAATACTACTGGGCCGACCTCGAGGGACTGGAAGTCCGCTCGTTGTCGGGAGCCGTCCTCGGAACCGTGGCCCGGCTGATCGCGACCGGCGCCAACGACGTCATCGTGCTCGCCGGCGCCGAGGGGCGGATGATCCCCTGGGTCGCGGATCGAATCGTTCGTGAGGTGAACCTCGAGCTGGGTGTCATCGTCGTCGACTGGGACGCGGGCTTCTGGGAGTAGGGAAATGTTCGAGATCGGTGTCGTCGCGCTGTTCCCGGAGATCATCGAGCCCGTTCTCGGCCATGGTGTCGTCGGGCGAGCCGCTGCGAAGGGACTGTTGCGCTACCGCTGCCGAACGCCGCGGGAGTTTACGAGTGACCGTCATCGGACCGTCGACGATCGGCCCTACGGCGGCGGCCCGGGAATGGTCATGCTCTATCCGCCGGTCCGCGATGCCGTCCTCGCCCTCGAAAGCGAGCTGCCGCCCGGATGCCGGCGCGTTGTCATGAGCGCTCAGGGTCGACGCCTGAGCCAGTCCCTGGCGAGTGAGCTGGCGGGCGCGCCCGGGCTCGTCATCGTCGCCGGGCGCTACGAAGGCCTGGACGAGCGTGTCAGCATCGGTCTCGGTGCGGAAGAGATATCGATCGGCGACTACGTGCTCAGCGGCGGCGAGCTCGCAGCGGCGGTCGTCATCGATGCAGTCGCACGGCTGTTGCCGGGCGTGCTGGGGCATGAGGACTCGCCTGCCCAGGAGTCCTTCGTCGAAGGCCTGCTCGATTACCCCCATTTCACCCGCCCGGAGACCGTCGACGGCATGGCAGTGCCGGCGGTGCTGATGTCCGGCGACCATGCTGCTATCCGTCGCTGGCGACTCAAGCAATCGCTGGGCAGGACCTGGCAGCGGCGTCCCGACCTGCTGGCGAGCCGCGGGCTCAACGGCGAGGAGGAGGCCTTGCTGCGGGAGTTCCAGTCCGAGGTCGCCGGCAGGTAGGCACTCAGCGCCAAAGATGCGAGAATACGCGGCTGCAATCAGCGTCGATCAAGGATTCAGCGATGTCACAGATCATCGAACAAATCGAAAAGGACCAGCTCAAGAAGGACGTGCCGGACTTCGCCCCGGGCGATACCGTCATCGTGCAGGTCCGAGTCAAGGAAGGCGAACGCGAGCGGCTCCAGGCTTACGAAGGCGTCGTGATTGCCAAGCGTAATCGCGGGCTCAACTCTGCGTTCACGGTACGCAAGATATCGCACGGAGAAGGCGTCGAGAGGGTGTTCCAGACCCACAGCCCGGCCGTCGCCGCCATCGAGCTCGTGCGCAAGGGCGATGTGCGTCGGTCGAAGCTCTACTACCTGCGTGATCGCAGCGGCAAGTCGGCCCGCATCAAGGAAAAGGTCTGACGGCCTGAGTGGGCCGGCCGACCCTCACCTCGGCAAAGATGCTCGCACGCGCGGCGACATTGATTCTCGCGGGTGTGGCGGTTGCAGCAACGTCGGGCTGCGCCAGCATGATCGGGTCCATGGCAGCGGACACGTTGTCATCGGCGATCCTTAATCAGAACGACCCGCAGCTCGTCGAGAGCGGCGTGCCCGCCTATCTGCTGCTCGTCGACGGGTTCATCCACGAGAGCCCGGACAACGAGGGGCTGCTCGCAGCCGGCGCGCAGATCTATGCGCTCTACGGGTCACGGTTCGCGACCGATGCGGAAGCGGCGGTTCGCTTCACCGCGAAGGCGCGCGACTACGGCGCGCGCGCGATTTGCCAGGTGCACCCAAGCGCGTGCAGCTGGGAAGGTCTGAGCTACGACGCATTCGTCGCAGAGCTGGCCCAGGTCGACGAAAAGCAAATCGATTATCTCTATGCGTTCGCGCTCGGCTGGCTGAGCTACCTCGACGCGACGAGCGACGATTTGAGCGCTGTCGCGGAGCTCCCCTGGGTCGAGGCCGCCATGGAGCGCGCTCTCGAGCTCGACGAGGATTACGAAGCCGGGGCGATCCATACCTGGCTCGGCGTGCTGAATTCCTTGCGACCCCCAGCGCTCGGCGGCGAGCCCGAGGTCGCCAAGGCGCATTTCGATCGGTCGCTCGAGCTCTCCCAGGGCCGCGATCTCTCGGTCAAGGTGGAATACGCGCGACGATATGCGAGACTCTTGTACGAGCAGGAGCTGCACGATCGGCTTCTGCGCGAGGTGCTGGCCGCGCCCGTTGCCGAGGACGGCTACACCCTGTTCAACGTACTGGCGCAGCGGGATGCCGAGGCCTTGCTCGCAAGCTCGGCGGAGTACTTCTGAATGCGGTGCAGCTCGCGAGTGTCCTGGCTATTGGCGATCTTGGCCGCCGCCACGGGCATGGGCTCCGCAACGGCTGTGGAGCTGCGCATTGCGACACTCGCGCCGGCAGACAGCCAATGGATGCAGGACATGCAGGCCGGCGGCGAGCGAATCAGCGAGCTCACCCAGGGGCGGGTCGTCCTCAAGTTCCGCGCAGGCGGAGTCGCGGGCTCGGATGAACAGGTCCTGCGCAAGATCCGGATCGGCGACCTGCAAGGCGGAGCCTTCTCGATGGGCGGGTTGGCGACGCTCTACCCGGGACTCAATATCTACGGGATTCCGCTGGTTTTCCGGTCGCTCGACGAGATCGATTACGTGCGCGCGCGGCTCGACACCAAGCTCGCCGCCGGGCTCGAGGAAGCCGGATTCGCAAGCCTCGGTTTCAGCGAGGGCGGATTCTCGAACCTCATGTCGAACGTCCCCGTCAGCCACGTCGACGATCTACGACGGCAGAAGATCTGGGTGCCCGATAACGATCGCATCTCTTTCGAGATACTCGAGTCACTGCGCCTGGTGCCGGTTCCGCTCGAGGTCAGCGACGCGCTGCTCGGTCTCGAGCGCGGTCTCGTCGATGTCGTGGTGGCGTCGCCCGTGGTAGCGCTGGTCCTGCAGTGGCATACGAAGACGCGCTTTCGGACGGAGTTGCCCGTTACTTACTCGATGGGCATTTTTGCCGTCGAAGCCGACATCTTCTACGGGCTCGAGCCCAGCGATCAGCAGGTCATGCGCACGGTGATTGGCGATGTCATGGCGGGCATAGATCGCGATTCGCGGGCAGACAACGAGGAAGCGCGACGTATCATGACCGGAATGGGCATCGAAACCGTCCCGGTCAACGACGCCGATGTCGAGATCTGGCGCCAGATCATCGAAGAGCAGTTTCCGGAGATTCGCCAACGGCGCGACATCGACGCTGCGCTCTTCGACGAGATGCTCGCGCTGCTTCGGGAGTTTCGGGCCACGCGCTAGGCCGCCGGCCACGCTTCTCGAGGCAGCGAGGACGAGTATTTGGAAGCCCACGCAGATCAACGCCATGGCCCGGGACAGCGCATCGAGACGACCCTGCTGTGCCTGCTGCTGCTCGGAATCGTCGTCGTTGCAACGCTCCAGATCGTCCTTCGCAATTTCTTCTCTTACTCGCTGTTCTGGGCCGATGAGCTGATTCGCCTCGCCGTGCTCTGGCTTGCCATGGTCGGCGGCGTGGCGGCCAGCCGCGACGGCCGCCACATCTCGCTAGGCGTTGTCGAGCGGTATTTCCCGCGTTCCTGGCACCGGCCCGCCGCGGTCACGGCGACACTGTTCGCAGCGCTCGTTACCGCAGCGCTCGCGTGGCAAGGTTATCGATTCGTGGCCGACTCCTTTGCCTTCGGCGACACGGTGCTCGATGCATGGCCAGCCTGGGTATTCCAGGCCATCATCCCCGTCGGCTTTGCGATCATGAGTTATCGGTTTGCGCTCCAGGCGCTGGCACTCGTGAGGAGACGGCGGGAGTGAGTCTCGTTGTGCTGCTCCTGCTCGTCGTGGTGTTGCTGCTCGGGGCGCCGATCTTCAGCGCTATTGGCGCGAGCGCCCTGTTCGGCTTCGCCGGACAGGATACGAATCTCTCGATCGTCGCCATCGAGTTCTACGGCCTGGCCGAGACGCCGATTCTGCTCGCCATTCCCCTGTTCACGTTCGCCGGATTCCTGCTCGGCGAGGGCGGCGCTCCGGGCCGACTTGTGCGGCTGTCGCAGGCAGCGCTCGGCGCTCTGCCCGGTGGCCTGGCGATGGTCTCCCTCGTCGCCTGCGCCATTTTTACGGCATTCACGGGGGCATCGGGCGTCACCATCATCGCGCTCGGCGCCGTATTGTTCCCGGCGCTGACGGCCGCGGGCTACAGCGAGCGGTTCAGCCTTGGGCTCATCACGAGCTCCGGTAGCCTCGGGCTCCTGTTCGCGCCGTCTCTGCCGCTGATCCTCTACGGCATCGTCGCCGAGGTTTCGATCGACGATTTGTTCCGGGCCGGCATCGGGCCGGGAATCCTGATGATCCTGGCGCTATCTCTCTACTGCTACTGGAAGAATCGCAGGCCATCCGCGTCCGAGCCTTTTTCAGTCGCGAAGCTCAAGGCCGCAATCGTCGATGCGCGCTATGAGTTGCCGCTGCCGCCGCTCGTGCTCGGCGGCATCTATTCGGGCTACTTCGCCGTGTCTGAAGCCGCGGCGGTGACGGCGGTCTACGTGCTCGTGAGCGAATTTGTCCTGCGCCGCGAAATTCCTCTCGGGGCATTGCCGCGCATCGTGCGCGAATCGATGGTCCTCGTCGGCGGGATCTTCGTGATCCTCGGCCTATCGCTGGCATCGACGAGCTACATGATCAGCATGGAAGTACCGCAACGGCTGTTCGAGTGGGTCAGCCCGTATCTCGCGACCGAAACGTTCTTTCTCGTGGCGCTGCTGGTCTTTCTGCTGATAGTCGGTGCGATACTCGACATTTTTTCCGCGACCGTGCTTGTCGTGCCGCTGATCGTGCCGGTTGCGCTCGAGTACAACGTCGATCCCGTCCACTTGGGGATCGTGTTCCTGGCGGCAATGGAGCTCGGCTACATGACCCCGCCAGTCGGAATGAACCTATTCATGTCGAGCTTACGCTTCAACAAGGGCATCGGCGAAGTCTGCCTGGCGACTTTGCCGTTCCTGATTGTATTGTTCCTCTGCGTGCTACTGATTACTTTCCTGCCGCAGTTATCCCTGTTTCTTGTGCCGTAAGCGGCTCCGGGCTCAGTCCGTCGAGCCCTGTTTCGGCGATTCGTAAAAACCGAGAGCCAGCGTCGCCGAATCGATGTCCCGCCAGCGCAGCAGGTCGCATTTGACGGCGACAACTGCGGCTGTCGGCAGGTTGTCGAGCTCGAGCGTCGGCAGCAGCCGGTTAGCGAGATCGGTCAGCCCCGGATTGTGCCCGACGAGCAGCACGGTCCCGAGGCTGTCGTCGAGCGCGGCGATCACGCACAGCAACGCGTCCGGGCTTGCGAGGTAGATCCGCCGCTCGACGCGGATCTGCACTTGGCCGATCCCGAGAGCGGCTGCGAGATAGCTCGCCGTCTCTCGCGCGCGCAAGGCCGTGCTCGTCAGCAGCAGGTCGGGTTCGAGCTTGTGGCGCGCCAGGCGTTTGCCCATCCGCGGCGCGTCGCGATGGCCGCGCGGGGCCAGCGGGCGATCGTGGTCGTCGAGGCGCTCGTCGTCCCAACTCGATTTGGCGTGACGAAACAGCGCCAGCGTTTTCATTGGCCGTGCGCTTCGCCGCTTGAGGTCAGTAAAGGCCCGTCTGGAGCCGCGCTTCCTCGGACATCATCGACTGATTCCAGGGCGGATCGAAGACGAGTTCGATATCGGCCTGTTCGACGGTCGGGATGATCTCGATTTTTTCGCGGACGTCCTCCATGAGGATCGGGCCCATGCCGCAGCCGGGCGCCGTCAGCGTCATCGCGACATGTACGTGTCGCCCGCCGGTTCCCGTCCGTTCGATCTCGCAGCGGTAGACGAGGCCGAGATCGACGATATTGATCGGGATCTCGGGGTCGAAGCAGGTCCGCATCTGCTCCCAGACCGCCGACTCGATGTCGGCGTCGGTGGCGTTCTCCGGAACGGGCGGTGCCTTGAGCGGCTCCTTGCCGATCGCGTCGGCATCGGTGCCCGCGATCCGGAACAGGTTGCCCTCGATGTAGAGCGTGAAGCTGCCGCCGAGCGCCTGCGTGATATAGCCGCTCGTCCCCGCGGGCAGCGAGACCTTCTCGCCGGCAGGAATCAGCACCGCGGGGCAATCTCGCGCCAGGGTAATCGGCTCATTCTGGGTCGTATACATGTGTTACCGGCTATTCCGTGCTGATACTGGCCGTGCCCTCGGTCAACGCGGACTTGAGCGCGTGCCAGGCGAGGCTCGCGCATTTCACCCGACTCGGAAACTCGCGGACGCCGGCCAATGCCGCAAGTTTCTGCATGCGCTCGTCTGGATCCGTGATGCCAGTGAGCATGTCGCGGACCGCTGCGAACAGACTGAGCGTGTCGTCGACCGTGGCGCCCTTGATCCTCTCCGTCATCAGCGACGATGAGGCGACG
>Ga0315912_10001896_pt1 | contig 23754 bp, 29 predicted proteins | sample VfabasoilMG_FD_204469 | JGI IMG/M metagenome (GOLD analysis project Ga0315912, IMG submission 204469) | Garden soil microbial communities collected in Santa Monica, California, United States - V. faba soil | ecosystem: Environmental > Terrestrial > Soil > Garden | place: USA: California... | reverse complement strand
CCTTCCGCCTCGCGGTCCTGTCCTTGCCCGGCAGGAAGAACCCCTTGTCGAAAGGGAGCTCCACCTCCTGCGTCTGGAAGCACTCGGGGCACTCGATCTCGATGGTGGTGTCGACGCCGCAGTCGACCCGGTCGAACTCGTCGACGAGGAAGTCCGCATCGCGCATCGTCAGGTCCTCGAGGAACTGGCGCTTCGCCTTCGCGTCCACGCCGTCGATCTCGAGCACGCGGTACGCAAGCACTGCAGAGAGCAGCTTGTCGGGCGCGGAGCGCTGGAGCGCGGGCAGCTTCCGCTCGTCATCACCGGTCAGCAGCTTGAACGCGACCTTCTTGCCCGCGTCGGGCAGCGTGGTCTCGAAGCGGTTCCCGCCGACGAACGCGACGCGGCTCTCCTCGGAGAGCTTGCGCACCGGGAGCTTCGTCAGGTCGATCTCCCAGTCGATGCGCGCGCGGCAGTTGTCGTTCCGGCACGAGACTCCGAAGGCGTACTCGGGGCCGTAGGTCAGCGCGCGCACCATGAGCAGCGCGAAGAAGCGATCGCCCTGGAGCACCTTGCCGAGGTCGAGCTTGGCGCCTTCGGCGAGAGCGTAGGGCCCGGGGTCGAGGGTCTCCTCCCAGCAGGCCGCGAGCAGCTCGTCGACCTGGCCGCCGCTCTTGGCGAGCTTGCGGTCCGCGAGGACGCGCTCCTCGCGCACCTTCATGCCGCGAACGCGGCCCTGGAGCCCCGAAGGGCACGTGATGACGTCTGCCATGCGCTGCCTCCACGGGGGCAAAGCTGGCCGGGAGGCGCTGCGGGGACAGCGATCTACGAGCGCACGGCCTCAGGCGCGCATCCGCACGCATCGCACGCGGGTGCCTGCTTCTTGGGCCAGCTATTCCAGACCGACGCCGCGACGAGCAACGCGGTGCCGACGTAGACGGCAGCGTTCAGCTCGAGCGCGAACTTGCCGAGCAGGATGCCGGTGGCGGCAAGCGCGCCGAGCGCGAGCGGCCCAAAGCCGCGACGGCGACGCGCGCGGTAGCCGAGGCCCGCCAGCGCGAGGAGCAGCGCTCCGGCGGTGAGAGGGAGCAGCCAGGATGCCTCCATCAGGAACGGCACGCCGAGCGAGCCCAGGACGCCTGCGTACGCCGGCCAGCACGAGGGGCAGCTCACGACCGGCAGGATCGAGAGCAGCGCGCCCGGGATCACGGCGAAGCTCGCGGCGTTCCCCGATGGTGAGGGTGGCGAGCGGCGCAGCGCCGCGATGATGGCGTCCAAAGGTGGCACGCCGCGGACGTCACTGCCGACGTAGATTCGGCATGAGGCGCTGTCTCCGGGAGGCGCCCCCGTCACGTCCTTGCCGTCGACCAGGATGGTAGGAGAGCCGTAGCCACGCGCGTGGGCCGGCGAGCTCTCCGCCGTCACGTCGATCTCGCTCCACGCGGCGGGCACGCCAGCGGCGTCGCACGCACGGCGAAGCTGCTCGCGCGCAGCGGGGACGTTCGGGCAGTCGGGAAAGTAGAGCAGCTCAACGGTCGCCATCGGAACCTCCTTGAACATCGAGCGCGTCGAGCAGCGGGCACTCGGCCGTCGGGCCCTCACCAGTGCACGAGGCAGCGAGGCTCGCGAGGGCCGCGCGCATGCGGGCAAGCTCTCCGAGCTTGCGATCGACATCGGTCAGCTTGGCGACCGCGAGATCGCGGACGTCGGCGCAGGTCTTGTCGGCCGCGACGCGCAGGCTGAGCAGCTCGCGGATCTCCCTCAGCGTGAAGCCGAGCTCCTTCGCGCGCTGGACGAAGCGGATTCGGCGGACGGTGTCGGGTGGGTACTGCCTGTAGCCGGACGGCCGCCGGCCGGGCTCCGGGACGAGCCCCTCCCGCTCGTAGAAGCGAACGGTCTCGACGCCCACCCCCGCTTCCTTGGCGACTTCACCGATCGACAGGCTTGTCGAGTCCATGCGCCAAGTATGGACCCTGTAGTGCACTACAGAGTCAAGCCACCAGTCCAAGGCGCACGCAGGACGTCCACACGAAACGGAACTCAGAGTTCCCAACGGTGAAGACCGCCCCGGTGCGCTTGCACAAAACGGAACCGTGGGTTACGTTTTGTGCGTGACGACGCCCGAAGCCAAGGGGCCGGACTGGGACCGGCTGTTCGAGACCGCCGCTGGTCAGTCCGGGTACGTCACGACGAGGCAGGCCGCCGAGGCGGGCTACTCGACCCACCTGCTCCGCAAGCACATCCACGCCGGCCGCGTGACGCGGCCTCAGCGGGGGATCTACCGGCTCGTCCACTTTCCGGTCGGGGAGCACGAAGAGCTGGTCACCGCCTGGCTCTGGTCCGAGCAGGCGGGCGTGGTCTCACACCAGACTGCGCTGTCGCTCCACGGCCTCTCCGACGTGCTGCCGGCCCAGGTGCATCTCACGCTCCCGGAGGCCTGGCGACGGCGACGGTTTCGCGTTCCCGCCGGGGTCGTGCTCCACCACGCTGATGTCGCCCCCGAGGAGCGATCGTGGTTCGGCCCAGTGCCCGCAACGAGCGCCAGCCGCACGCTCAGCGACTGCGCCAAGAGTGGCCTGTCCCCGGAGCTACTGCGCCAGGCCGCCCAGCAAGCGCTTCGGCGCGGCCTCGTCACGCGAGGAGAGCTTGCGGAGGTCGAGACCGCCCTCAAGCCGTTCGGAGGCCTCGCAGAATGACCCCACGCACCTACGCCTCCCCCGAGGCCTTCAAGCAGGCGCTCGAGCAGCGCCTGCGCTCATCCGCCAAGACGGGCGCCGAGTTCGCGCGCAAGCGCCAGCTCCTCGTCTTCGATCGCTTCCTCGCCCGAATCGTCGCGGTGCTCGGAGATGCGGCCACGCTGAAGGGCGGCCTCGTCCTCGAGCTACGCCTCGAACGAGCGCGCACCACGTCTCTCCTGTCCCGTGGGGAGAGGGGCGGCGCGAACGGATCGCGCGTCGGCGCGGTGCTGCGTGGCGGCGTGGGCGGCATCCTTCAGGCCGCGCGGACCTCGCAGCCTTCACTCCCTCAGCCGGCTGGTCATTCACTGGCCGACACCGGGCGCGCGCCATCCGATCCGTCAGGCTCGCGCGCCGCGCAGTCCAATCCTCCGGAAGCGTCGGGCTTGCTGCTCGGAGGCGAGGCGGTCTGAATGCGCCTCGAGCAGATCGCTGCGGGTCACGATGCCAACGAGCCGGCCCCGCTCGAGGACCGGCAGCCGCCCGACCGCTTCGCGCACCATGAGGTCTGCCGCTGCACGTGCAGTCGCATCGACGCCGATCACCACCGGCGCGCGAGAAACGATCACAGCGACCGTCGTCTCGGCCTGCAAGCTCGGAGCGAGTAGCTCGCGCTGGGTTACGACGCCGACCAGCGTCTCGCCATCCAGCACGGGGAAGCCGTGATGGTGCAACAGAGCTCCATCCTCCGCGAGCCAGCCGCGCACCTCGGCGATGGTTTGGCTCGCGGAGAGCGTCACCACGGCCTTGGCTCCGATGTCGCGCACCAGCACTTGCGAGAGGTAGTCGGCGACGTAGTCCGTGGGCACGGGGCGACCGCGACGCGCGATCTTCTCGGTCATGATGGAGTGCTTCGCCATGACGCATGCGATGAGGTACGCCGCGCAGCAACCGCCCAGAAGCGGCAGGAGCCCGACGGCCTGACGCGTGGTCTCGAAGGCGAACACCACGGAGGCCAAGGGCGCGCGCGACGCGCCTGCGAACATCGCGGCCATGCCGACCAGCGCGCCGAGGCGCGGATCGATGCCCGCGTGGGGTGCGAGCACGGCAAACAGTCCTGCGACCGCCGCGCCGGCGCCGCCTCCGACGGTGAAGAGCGGAGCGAGTGTTCCCCCGGACGTGCCGCTGCCGAGCGAGAAGAGCCACGAGACGAGCTTGAACGCGCACAGCGTGAAGAGTGCGGTCCCGGCGAGCTCTCCCGACACCATCTGCTCGATGTTGCTGTAGCCCACGCCCATCGTCCGCGGCGCGACGATGCCGATGACGCCGACGGGGATCGCGCCGAGCGCTGGCCACCACATCCAGTGGATCGGGAGGCGCTCGAAGGCATCCTCGACGGCGTAGACCGCCTTCGTCACGCCGACCGCGAGGAGGCCCATGATCGCGCCGACCATCACGTACGCGAGGATCGCGCCCGCGCCGGGCTGCGCGAGGACTCCCACCGAGAACGCGGGCGCTGTGCCGACCAGCGCGATACGCACGGCAGCCGCGGTGCAGGCTGCGAACGCGACCGGGACCAATGAACGCGCGCGGTACTCGAAGAGAAGCAGCTCGATCGCGAGCAGCACCGCCGCCACCGGAGAGCCGAACGTCGCCGACATGCCCGCCGCCGCTCCTGACGCGAGCAGGATCTTCCGCTCCTCCGCGGTGATCTTCGCGAACTGCCCCACCAGCGAACCGAGCGCTCCGCCGGTGGCGATGATGGGACCTTCGGCGCCGAACGGGCCGCCCGTTCCGATCGCGACGACCGCGGACAGCGGCTTCATGAACAGGACGCGTGCCGGGATGCGGCTCTCGTTGAAGAGCACCTGCTCCATGGCTTCGGGGATGCCGTGACCGCGGATGGCCTTGGACCCGTACCGCGCCATCAACCCGACGAGCAGCGCGCCCGCGACCGGCACGAGCACGACCCATGCACCGAGCTGGTTCTCGGCCGGAGAGGCATCTTCGAACGACCACCGGTGGAAGAACGCGAGGTTCGTGACCAGCGCCAAGCTGTGCGTCAGCACCTCCGCGATCAGCGCAGCGGCGAGGCCGATGGCGCTCGCGACGGCCGAGATCCCCAGCGTGCGCGGCGCGATCGCGCCACCGCCCGGGGAGACATGCGCAGCAGCGAGCGCCGGGCCCATGGATGGCGCGATGGGTACCGCATCTCGCTCTGCACCTGCCCCGCGTGGCGGGCTTTCATTGTGCAGCACGACTCTTCCTTTCTTCCTTGTTCGCTTCTTCGAAAAACAGAGGAGCCTCTCGCGGGAGCCCGAGCGAGTCGGACAGTCGCGCGAGCGCGTCCCGAAGCACGCCAAGCTCGCGCGTGGGCAGCTCTCGCAGCACTCCGATGAGCCTGGCCTGATAGGGCTCGGGCGCGCGCGACACGACCTGCGCGCCTCGGCGCGTGAGCCTGAGCGCCGTTCTGCGCCGGTCCGTCTCGTCGACCGCCCGCGTCACGTACCCCTGCTCGACGAGACGCGCGACGATCACCGAGACCGAGCTGGGATCGGTCAGCGTGCGCTCCGAGAGCCGGCGGATCGACGCCCCGGGTTCCAGCGAGAGCTCGCGCAGCACGAACAGCTGGGCTCCCGTCACTCTGCAAGACCGCTCCACCGAGTAGGAGGCGGTCTTGATGCCGTGAACGAGCCGCCGCAGCTCGCGGAGCGTCAGCTCCGCGTCGTCTCCGGGCTCGGGCGAAAGCATGGAGTCCCATGTATCACGCCAGCGTGCGCGGCACCATCCGCTTTGGGCGAACTCACTTTCGCAGGCCGAGCCGGTCAGCCATGTGATGGAGATTGCTACGCGCCATGCCGAGAGCGCGCGCGGCCGCAGCCCAGTTGCCGCCGCTCTCGTCGAGCGCGCGTCGGATGAGCGCGCGCTTGGTTTCCTCGAGCGCGTCCTTCAAGGTCATCCCATCGAGCGGCACGACCACGCCGCCGCCTGTGGAGGACTTCGCGGCCTCACCCTCCGAGGCTTCGTCGTGAACGGAGTTGAGCTGGAGGAGCTGGGGACCGATCACGACCGGTGCCCCACGAGCACCGCCCGCGCCAGCGCGCAGCACGGCTCTGCCTAGCAAGTGATCGAGCTCGCGCACGTTGCCAGGCCAATCGGCGATCGTGAGCGCGTGACGAGCCGTCTCGGTGAGCCGGACAGGGCCGAGTCCAAGCCGGCGGCGATAGAGGTCGAGAAAGAACCCGGCGAGCAGCGCAATGTCCGATCGGCGCTCGCGCAGCGGGGGCATACGAATCGGGTACATGTTCAAGCGGTGGTACAGGTCGGATCGAAAGCGCCCCGCGCCGACCTCGCGCGCGAGATCTCGGTTGGTCGCAGCGACGACGCGCACATCGACGCGCAGGAGCTTGTCCGAACCGACGCGCTGGATCTCGCCTTCCTGGAGCACACGCAGGAGCTTCGGTTGCACCGAGAGCGGGAGCTCACCGATCTCGTCGAGGAAGAGCGTGCCGCGGTCAGCGATCTCGAACTTCCCGGCGCGGTCGCTGCTCGCGCCGGTGTAGGCGCCTCGCAGATGACCGAAGAGCTCGCTCTCGACGATCGACTCGGGAAGCGCCGCGCAGTTCACGTGAATGAGCGGCGCCTCGGCACGCCTCGACTGTTGATGAACCGAGCGTGCCACCAGCTCCTTTCCCACGCCCGTCTCGCCCATAATCAGGACGGCGAAGTCCGAGGGGGCGACCAGCTCGACCTCGTCGCGAACACGCTGAATGGCAGCGCTCGTGCCGAGGATCTGGCTCCCACCATCGCGCAGGGAGGCCTCTCGAGAGAGGACACTGGCGACCTGCTGGTGGTGACGAGATGCCCCCTCCAGCGCGTCGATCAGGCGCGCCGTTTGGAGTGCGGCGCCCGCCAACGCTCCGAGCATCCGCAGGAACCGCTCGTCGAGCTGGTCGAACGCGCCGGGTTCGAGCGCGTCGGCGGTAAGAACGCCGATCACGTTCTCCCCCGCGAGTAGCGGACACCCAAGGCATGCATGTACGTCGCGCGTGGCGTCCGGGTTCACGAGCAACAGGCCGTCGTAGGGATCAGGCAGCGCGCTGTCGGCGGCGAATCGGACAGGTGCGCGTCGCGCGAGCACGAGATCGAGGCGCGGGTGCTCGCGGCGTGCGAAGCGCCTGCCGAGGACCTCGGGCGCGAGGCCGTGCGTGGCCAGCGGAACCAGCTCGTCGCCGACGAGCTCCAAGACGGCGGCGGCATCACACGGGAGCGCACCACGCACAGACTCGAGCACGCGAGCGAGCCGATCCTTGGCCGCCAGAGAGGCGGTGAGGTCGAGTGCCATGGCAAGCAACGCATCGGGAAGCTCCATGCGTTATTCCTAGCATAACAATGTTGCCATAACGACAACGAGCAATCGTTATCGTTGAAACAACGAGATCAAGTAGGCCATGAATATCGCAGTGGAAAGTGCCATGGCCTGCGATGTGCTTACTCTGTGCTCAGAGGTGACCTCCATGATGATTGACTCCAACCAAACCCTCGGCCACGTGGCCGCTGAGCACCCTGCCTCGACCTTGGTCTTTCTCCGGCACCGCCTCGATTTCTGCTGCGGCGGTGGTCAGCGTCTCGGCGACGCATGCCGTCACGTTGGGCTCGATCCGGCGGCCGTCATCCAGGAGATCGAGGCCGAGGGGGCGACGAGATCGCCCGAGCGCTGGGATACGAAGCCGCTGCCCGAGCTGATTGACTTCATCGTCAGCGAGTACCACGAAGGCTTGCGCGAGGACCTTCCCGCGCTCGTCGAGGCTGCGCGACGCGTCGAACGCGTTCACGGCAAGAAGGCGAGCTGCCCGCAGGGCCTCGCCACCTTGCTCACGCAGCTGGCCGATGAACTCTCGCAGCACATGGCCAAGGAAGAGCAGGTGCTGTTCCCCGCGATCCAGGGTGGACGACGCGGGGCTCCAGTGCACATGCCCATCCGCATGATGATGCAAGAGCACGATGACCACGGCGAAAACCTCCGGCGCATGCGTGAGCTCGCCACCGGTTACGTGCCGCCACCCGAAGCGTGCGCGACCTGGCGCGCCCTCTACGCGGGTCTCGAGAAACTCGAAGCGGAGCTGATGGAGCACATCCATCTCGAGAACAACGTTCTCTTCCCGCACGCGCTGAATGGCTGACAGGCGCAGACGAGGCTCGAAACCAACCACTACGGAAGCACGATGCTAATCACCCTCTCGGCCCATCGCCGCCGTGAACCTCCAGGTCTCGTCGAGCTGCTCGAAGCGTGTCACCAGCGCATCCGCCACTTCATCGGCCTCTGCAATGAGGTGGCGCGACGTGGTGACGTGCCTACCGCCGAGACCGCGCAGGCGTGCGCAGACGCCGCGCGATACTTCCGCGAGGCCCTGCCGCTGCACGTGGCGGACGAAGACGAGAGTATCTTCCCGCGACTGCTCGGCTCGTCAGCCGCGGTGGACGACGCGCTCGCCACGTTGCGCAGGGAGCATGCGCAGCAGGAAGAGCAGGTCGTGCTCTTGCTTCGAGCGCTCGAGCAGGTCCGACGACAGCCGCTCGACGAGCGCTCGAGAGGCCAGCTGGCGGCGATTGCGGTTCCGCTCGAGGCCGAGCTCGAGGAGCACCTCTTGTTGGAAGAGAGCACCATCTTCCCGGTCATCCGTGACCTCCTCTCGATTGAAGTACAACGCCTGATCGTGGACGAGCTTCGCGCGCGGCGTGGTTCCTCGGCTTTTGCGATTGCGAATATGGAGGCCAAGTCATGAGTAGACCAGCATCGGCGGAACACGGATCCGTCTTCGACTTCGCGTCCCTGACGCGAGAGCTCCGCGAAGAAGAGTCGTATGCTCGCGAGGGCCATACGGCGCGAACGCTGCTCCGAGCTCCCGATCTGCGGGTCATCTTGGTGGTGGTCAGGGCGGGCAGCACGATCTCCGAACACCACGCGCAGGTCACGGCAACGGTGCACGTTCTCGCAGGAAAGATCCGACTCCAGCTTCCCGATAGGCCCGTGCACCTGGAAGTTGGCCAATTGTTGACGCTCGGTCCTGGGCTCGAGCACGACGTCCAGGCCGAAACCGACGGCAGCTTCCTCCTGACGTTGGGATGGCCGCAGGATCGAGCGTAGAGCGATGCACGCGCTGTACCTGCTGTCGGTGTGGATCCACATCCTCGCCGCCACCGTCTGGATCGGGGGCATGTCGTTCTTGGTCTTGGTCGTCGTCCCGTGGCTTCGCCGGGGTGGGCGCGTCGAGGCCGCGGTCTTCTTACGCGAAACCGGCGAGCGATTTCGCAACGTCGGCTGGAGTTGCTTCCTTCTGCTCGCGACCACCGGCTCGTTCAACCTCTGGGTCCGCGGTGTCAGGCTGTCGGACTTCGCCCGCGCGGAATGGTTGACCTCTCCGTTCGGCAAGACCGTGCTCCTCAAGCTGGGCGTGTTCGCGCTCGTGCTCACGGTGAGCGCGGTTCACGATTTCGTGGTGGGGCCTCGCGCGACGCGGGCGATCGCCAAGAGTCCTCAGTCCGCCGAAGCGCAACGCGAACGGCGGAGGGCATCCCTGCTCGGTCGCGTGAACGTGGTCTTCGCGCTGATCTTGGTCGCGGCTGGCGTCATGCTCGTGCGCGGAGTTCCATGGTGAGCGTGCTCAGTAGCGTCTCGGGATGGTGGTCACGTCGCGCCGTCCCAGACGACGTCGCCTTGTTCATTCAAGCGGGCACCGCCGCTCAGCTCGTGCGCGACGAGTCGACCGTCGTGCATCAGATGGGCCACGCTCACCCCGTGCTTTGCGACGGCCACGTCCGCGATGATTCGGCGGTGACAGCGCCACCACACTGACTCGGAACACATGACAGCGGTGCGCTGTCTCGCCAAGCCAGAGATCAGCTCCGACATCCCAGCGCGGAACCCGTCGCTGCGCGTCCAGGCCGCGTACGCGCGGAATGCCTTGACGCGCCACCAGGTGTCCGGTGACGCAGCGTCTTGTGCACGCGAAAGAGCGCGTCGTCCGCCCAGGCGTTCGTCCCACGAGTACCCGAGGCGTAGCTCGCGCGCGAGCCCCTCGATGTGCCCGCGCGCGGCTGCGACGTTGTGGCGACTCCCTGGAAAGCGCCGCACGTCCACGACGTGCTGAAGCCGCGCTTCGCTAAGCAGCGCGGCGAGCTCGTCACGCGTGGCCGTGCCATGACCGAAGGTGGTCAGCGCGAGGGTCATGTCTTCACGAAGCGCGTTCGACCGAGAGGACACGCAGGCTGCGCAAGCCACCGGGCATCTGCCAATCGATCTCTTGCCCCACGCGCAAGCCAAGGAGCGCGCAGCCGAGCGGCGCGAGCACTGACACTCGACCCGCGTTCGACTCCGCGTCTTGAGGATAGACGAGGGAGAGCCGGCGACGTTGATGGGTCGCGACGACCTCGTATTCCAGCGCGCTGTTCATCACGACGACATCCTCCGGCACTTGTGACAGCGGTATCACCTGGGCACGCTCAAGCTCGGCTTCGAGCTGCTCGGCGACCTGGTTGGCGCGAGCGCGGGCGACCAGATCCAACAAGCGATCACGGTCTTCGGTGGCAACGATGATGGGCGGCGATGACGTCATGATGGACCTCGGTTCGTGAGAAGCGCCGAGGCCGGACCGCACGATTGCGCCCGGCCTGAGCCGGGCGCTGATGGGTGGCTCTAACCAGAGACCGCGCAGCAGACGACCGGCCCGAGGAAGCGCAGAAGCGCGACCTGGGTCGGGGGCAGCAGCCGGAGATCGCGGAGATGAGCCATGGAAGCGGAAGCCTATCATGGAAGCTCCATCGCTCAAGGGGGATGCCTGCACGGATCAGCTCAGCCTCAGCCAAACATGCTCGTAGCCGCCGGTCGGAGCCGCCGCGCGAAGGGGAGCGCGCTCCGCCAAACGAATCGTCTTGCTGCTTCGCAGCAGGGCCGCGAGCGCTTCTCGGAGCTGCGAAGTCGCAAGAGCGCGGCCTGGACAAACGTGAGACCCGATGCCGTAGACCAGATTGTGCGGCGCGTTGACCACCGGCTCGAACGAGTCTGGTGTCGCGAATCGCCTCGGGTCTCGGTTCGCCGCGGTCCAATTGAGGACCACTTTCGAGCCGGCGGGGATGAGGCGCCCATTCACTTGGACGTCCCTCGTCGTGACACGTCGGTTCCACAAGAACGGACTGTCGATCCGCAGCAGTTCGTCGATCGCGCTCTCCAGGACGCCGGGCTCGTCGATGCGCGCCCGCAGCTCCTCTTGCAGCTGTGGAATCGAAGCCACGCCGTGAGCCACTACGCCCACGCACGCCGCGATGCTGGCGAGATCTCCCGCAGTCCAGTTCCTGAGAATAGAGACGACCTCTTGCCGCGTCAGGCCGCGGCGGCAGCCAGGGGCGCTTGGGTCTTCGACCTGAGAGCATGAGAGCTGCGCGGTGACGGTCAACGGCTCTCCACGTGCTTCTCCGCGTCTCTGTTCGAGCTGCTCGACAACGATCGCTTCGAAGTCGAGCGCGGCCTGGGCGAGCCGAGCAGGATCGTGAGCGTGCAACGCCGATCGATGCCCACGCATCCACTCCAGCAGCGGGCGCTCCGCTTCGTCGTGCCAGCCGAGCCACGCGCATTGAAAGCGCACCGCAAGGGGCGCCCCTATCTCCCAGACGGCGTCTGCAAAGGTGCCGGCGAGCAGCGTGCGAATCAATCTCTCAGCGATCAGCTGAAACTTCGGGGCGAGCTTGACCACCTCAGAAGGATCGAGGAAGCGGTCGATCAGCGCGCGAAACCGGCGATGCTCCTCGCCATCGAGCGCGTTGGGGATCTGCAGTCGCGACGAGACTCGGTTCGAAAAGCCCTCGGCGTCCAGAGCGCAAGCGGCGGCCTCGGCGTGCCCGGTGATCACCCACACGTCGTCGGCGGGCCGCCTGGCCACCGGACAGCGATCGCGCAACAGGTCGTACGCTCGGCGAGGATCGCTCAGATAGGCTGGATCATCCCATCGGACTTCGTCGTCTCCAGTGTTGCTGCCGGGATGCATGGTTTCTCATAGTGCGGCGAGGCGCGCTGCGTCCAGCTATGGAGCCGAGCTCGCGGGGAGCTAGGATGGCGCTTCTCCAGCCCTGCGCAGGACACTGCTCGCCCAGCCGAGCAGGGTCACGGCCCACGCGCCGAGCGCAACGAAGACGAACACTTGCGGGATCGCCAACAGGTACGGCGCGTCCACCGCCTGAGACAGCCGGACGGTGCAGACCGTGTACATCCCCAGCGGGAACACGGCGCCCCAATACAGCGGGTCGTAGCGAAGCGGGAAGCGTCGAAACACGTGGCGCCATAGCCCGAGGATCAAGAGCATCGGAATCCACCAGGTCGCGGTCGCCCACCACCACAACGTCAAGCCACGCACGAACGGCAGCACCTGTTCGAGCACCGGTGAGTGGGGCGCCGACGAGGCGAGCGTCGCGCCGGCGAGGGTCGCGATCGCGGCGGCGCCCATGTTGATCCAATACGGCGGCGCGAGGTCGTTCGGACTGAGCGTGAAGAACGTGTAGCGATAGAAGATCAGCGAGATGATCCAGATATAGAGCATCGAGCCGCCGAGCCACATCGTGAGCGCGAAGAGCAGGACCTTCGGCGCATGCTCGTGCGACATGCTTGGCGAGAGCTGAGCGCCGAGCACTGCCACCGAGTGGGACGCCACGACGATGACCAACCAACCGCCGTTGATCCCGTCCGCCAGCGTCGGCTTCTCAGTCTTCACGGTCAAGATCGTGATGATCGTGTAGGTGAAGATGGCCCATAGGATGATGCCCGCGAACCAGAGCCCGAGCGCCAGCGATGGAAGGCCTGCGACGACAAGCGATTGCGAGCCGAGCACGCAGGTGGCCGCGACCGTCGTGAAGAACCCGACGGAACGACCGTGATGAAACACATCTGCAATCACGCGCTGGCGATGGCGCAATAGCCTGGCCACCGTCAAGCCCCACAGTGCCACGTAGACGATGACGTTGACGGCGTAGAGCGCGAGCGCAACGAAGCGCATGCCGAGGAGCTGCGAGGCGATCGACACGATGCCCGTCGCCATCGCCATCGCGAAGTACGCGGGGTGCATCTGCGCGAGAGCGGAGGACGGGCTGGGCGCGGTCATTCTTCGCGTAGGTAGCGGAGGAGCCCGAGGTTCAGAAGCAGGCAAGCCGCGCTGGCGAGGAGACCGGGCCAGACCACCGACCCATCACCGCCCAGCCAGGCGTTCATCGTCGCTGTGAAGAGCCACAGCTGCAGGACCACGAGGATCAGGACGAAACAGATGATGCCGTAGACGACGGTGGTCCGTTGCTGGCGCGAAAAATGGCGCTTCGTCGTCACGTCAGACCGTCCTCTCATCGATGCCGATCGCGTAGATGTCGTCCCCTTCGACCGAGAGCTCGATCTTGGGAAGCGGGCGAGGCGGAGGTCCCGCGATGTTCCTGCCAGTCTTCAAGTCGAAGTAGCCCTCATGGCACGGGCAATGGAGCACGCCCTCCTCGATGCGGGGGACGACCGCGCAGGACAAGTGCGTGCACGCCTGGCTGTAGGCAAGTAGCTCGCCGTCGGCGCTGCGTATGAGGAGACACTTGTCGTGCGCATCGGGGTAGCCGAAGACCTGCGAGCTGCCCGGTGGTGTCGCGCTGAGCGAGGCAATCCTCACGCGCGGGGGCGCTGGGCGTCGGCTTCGTATGAGGTGCTGCGCCGCGATCCATGCCTGCCCCGTGACGAAGGCGCCGCTCGTGAGCACAAGGAACTTGGCGAAGTCGCGACGCGCGACGAACTGATCGACGGGCCAGTCGATCGGGAAGTCTCTGCGCCAGGGCGGCTGAGCGGCCAGCGGCGAACCATCTGGACCCGTTGAGATCTCGGTCTCGTCACGCTCGGGCAGACTGGCGGATGCCAACAGCTTGCTGTCGAGGCCGCCGTGCTCACCCGAATCCACGCGCGCCTCCGCGTCAGCGGTCGCGCTCCTGTCTTGATCGAGCGCCATTTCAGACCTCCACCTCTGCAAAGGGGTCGAGCATGGGTTCGATTGTCGAGGGGCTGTTGCCGACCACATTCAGTCGCACGTTGCGGTTCTCGGGTCGCTCATCCATCGCCGCCGTGACATCGAGCATGAGCGGTGGAGACTTGGATCTTGGAACCATCACGTTGACGCGCGTCGTGATGGTCTGGCTGCCGAAACGGAATCGATTCGTCGGCGTCGACTGCGGCCGAAGCGCGTCAATCTCCGCCCGAGTGCCGAAGAAGAGCGCTTGGCTCGGACAGACCGTGGCGCACATCGGCTTCTTGCCGACCGAGGTGCGGTCGTAGCACATGTCACACTTCATCATGATTTGCCGGTCGATGTAGAGCTCGGGGACACCGAACGGACAAGCGACCACGCAGTTGCCGCAGGCGATGCATCGCGGCTTTCGCGCGCTCTGAACGACCCCATCGCCGGTGCGCTTGATCGCGTCTGCGGGGCAGACCTCGGCACACGTCGGCTGCTCGCAGTGCATGCAGACCATGGGCACCGTCTGCACGCTCTGACCGCGGTCTACGTATTCGAGGTGGATCATCGATTCGCCCTTGTGCGTGTCGCATTCGCTGCAAGCCTGAACGCACGACTGACAGCCGATGCATCGACTGGGATCCACGAAGAACTCGAGCTGGCGCGGGACTGACATTCAGATCTCCTTGCTTACTGTTGGGCCTCGAGCTTGGCGTCGTAGCCCGGCGCCGCGTCTGCCTTCCGAAGTCGACATGCGCAGACCTTGTACTGGGGGATCTTGCTGATCGGGTCCTGGGCAGCGACCGTCACACGATTGACGCTCTTCTCACCTGCCCAGTGGTACGGGATGAAGAGCGTGTCGGGACGGATCGTCGTCACGACCATTGCGCGCAGCGTAATCGAGCCTCGACGGGTCTCGCAGATCGCCCAATCGCCATCGGCGATCCCGAGCTTCTGAGCAAGCCGCGGATGGAGTTCGATCCGAGGTGTCGGGTACTGCTTGACGAGAGGACCGATACGTCGCGTTTGAGTTCCCGAGAGGAACTGGCTCACGACCCGTCCGGTGGTCAGGAAGAGCGGGAAGCTCTCATCGACGTCGTCGACCGGGGTTCGATGCTCGGCGACGTTGAAGCGTGCCTTGCCGTCGGCGAAGTAGAAGCGTCCTGCGCCTTTCGCGATTGGGTTGAAGCTGTCCGGCTCGAACAATCTCGGGGTACCAGGGTGATCGGGTGTCGGCGCACCGGTCTTCGGGTCGTTCGCGTAGCAGGGCCAGAACACGCCCATCTGACGCTCGATCTTGTCGTAGGTGATGCCGGAGTAGTCGGAGATGCCGCCCTTGCTGGCGATGCGCAGCTCCTCGAAGATCTCGCTCGGGCCCGCGAACGTGAAGCCCTTGGGACGACCGAGCGCCTGCGCGAGGTCTTGAATGATGCGCCAGTCCTCGCGCGCCTCGCCCGGCGGATGAATCGCCTTGTTAATCTTGATGACGCGCCCCTCCACCTGCGTGACGGTGCCCTCATCTTCTTCTTGCAGACTACCGGGCAAGACGAGGTCGGCATGGTGAGCGGTGTCGTTCAGGAAGAAGTCGATCGCTGCGTAGAACTCGAGCTTGTCGAGCGCGCGTGCGACGAAGCCGCTGTCGGGGAGCGAAATCTTCGGGTTGAAACAGATCGAGATCAGACCTTTGATCTCTCCGGCATCGATCTTTCGGAAGAGCTCGTACGCGTCGACCCCCGGGCCCGGGATGTCGCGTTCCTCGACACCCCACACGCTGGCGATGTACTTGCGGTGCTCAGGGTTCGAAATGTCGCGAAGCCCCGGGAGCTGATCGCACTTCTGGCCGTGCTCGCGGCCGCCTTGCCCATTGGCTTGGCCGACGATGGTGCCGTAGCCGCTCTTCGGCTTCCCGATGCGCCCAGACGCAAGCACCAGGTTGATGGCTCCGAGGGCGTTCTGCACGCCGTTCGAGTGGTGCTCGATCCCGCGGGCGTGCAGCAGGAAGCTCGAGTTGGCCTGCCCCCAGAGCTCGGCCGCCTTGTGGATGGATCGCTCGGGCACCCCGGTTACCTCCGCGGTGCGAGCTGGCGTCCAGGCTCGACAATATTCTGCCACCTGCTCGAACCCGGTCGTATGGGCCTCGATGAACTCTCGATCGATCCATGCGTGCTCGATCATCAGCTGCAGCACGCCCGCGAAGAGCGCTGCGTCACGCCCCGGTCGCACGGGGAGGTACAAGTCACAGGTGCGCGCGATGGGCGTGATGCGCGGGTCCTGGACGATCACCTTCGCCCCGCGCTCTCGCGCCTGCCAGACGTAGTTGGTGGTGATCGGGGAGCACTCGGCGATATTGGAACCGGCGATCCAGATCACTTCGGTTCCGATCATGTCCGACCATGGGCTGGTGGTGCGATCGATGCCGAACGCCTTCTTGTTGGCGGCGCCCGCGCTCACCATGCAGAGGCGACCGTTGTAATCGATGAAAGGCGTCTTCAAGCAGACGCGCGCGAACTTGCCGAGCAGATAGGTCTTCTCGGTCGTGAGGCTCGCTCCGCCCAGCACCGCGATCGCGCCGTGGCCGTGTGCCTGCTGGAGGCGCGCGACTTCGCTGGCTGCACGCGCGATCGCGTGCTCGTAGCTCAAGGACCGAAAGCCGCTCGGGCTCGTCGGGTCGCGCTGCAGTGCCGTGAGCAGTCGATCAGGATGCGAGCCCTGCAGGTAGCGCTTGACGCCCTTGGGACAGAGCATGCCGCGATTGAAAGGGAACTCGTCCCACGGCTCGAAGCCGATGACGTCGTTACCACGGACCTTGAGCTGTATGCCGCACTGCTGACCGCAAAAGCAGCAGTGGGTCTTGACCAACTTTTCAGGCTCGTCGCTCGTGGTGCCGCGGATGGACGCAGAGAGATGCGGCCCATAGGCTTGGATGATTGACAGCTCGTCGACGGGAATTTTCGCCATGGTTCAATCCTCGGACGTGGGCGTGTGCCCGGTCCAGAGAGAGGCTTGAGCGAGGCCAAACATCGCTCGCCGACAGCGCGGACAGATCTGCTGGTAGTGCTCAGCCCGGCCTTCGAGCTCGTAGCGAAACCCAAGTTCGCTCTCGACCGTCATCAAGTCGCGGACCATGACAGTCCCTGCATATGGAGCGCCGCAGCGACGGCAGTGCGCTTGATCTCCGCGCGCGGCGGCGTCCTTGTAGAAACTGACGCCGAGCTGCGCCGGTCTCTGGAATACGTGGAACAGCTTCCCGAACGGCAACCACAGGAGCGTGACGATCACCGTGAGCGCGTGGAGGATCGCGAGGAACGAGTAGGCGTAGCCCTTCATCCAAGTGTAGCTCACCGTGAGCATCAAACCGGTCACGCTGATCGCCAGCAGGAGAATGAGGGGAAGGATATCCTCCCCGAACTGCTGTACGGCGGCCGCTCCGTGGTCGATCATGCGCCGCCGAAACGCGAGCATCACCCCCGCGATCACCAAGAAGGACGCCCACACGAGACCGTGAAAGATCACGAACGCCACGAAGGAGTCGACAGGGAATTCTCCGCCCGCCACACCGAAGACGAAGGTCCGATAGCTCTCGATGTCGCCGGGCACGGTCTCGAAGTGGATCCATCCCCAGACGAGGGGAAACGTGATCGCGGCGGCGACGAGGCACCCCCACATGATGAGCCAGTGCGTGAGCCCGCGCAGAACGCCGCGACGGAAGATGAAGCGGTTGCCCGCAAACTCCACGACCGCGCGCTTCGTAGCGGTGACGAGGTTGCGCGGTAACTCTCGCGGGCTCAGGAAGAACTGCCAGCCGCGGCGCCAGTACATGCGCGTTGGCGGACGCTCCAGCCACATCGCGTATCGATAGGTGATACCGAAGGTCGCGAAGAGTGTCGCGAAGGTGTATCCGACCAACGCAGCGTCGAAGTGCGCGAGATTGCGCGAGCCCGCTACGATCAGCACTGCCAAGAGGGCAGTGGTCATTGCTCCCCAAATGGTAGCGCGCGCTTTGCTGGAAAGACGGCCCATGGCCGCAGTTTACGCTCACAGATCCACGAGATCACGTGGCATTGTGGTCCCAGTGGTCCAAGCCTCACGGGGCTTGGCGCATACCGCGAGGTGCTCGTTCGGGAGTGCTCCCCGGCCGTCGGGTCGCTACGTCACGTCTGCGGAGGTTCGGGCTCGAAGAAGGAGTTCGATGTTCGTGAACGCGCGCGGCCCGTCGAAGTAGGGCGCGATCGGGACCTTGGGGATCGCGCGAATGCGCGAAAGAAGAGCCGCGGACTCCTCGCCGGCCAACCCTTCGCACAACTCGTACAGCCCGCCTGGCCCCTCCTCGAGGGGATTGTGCACGGCGAGGACGTCACGAAGCTTGGCGATCAGCTCGGGAGTTGGGGTCGGCACGAGCAGCGCGGCGATGGCCGCGTGATCCGCCTTGAGCTGCTTCGCGATGTCGAGGGGGGCCCCGCCCCGCCGACGTCGTGCGTCCGGGAGCAGGACCTTCTCCTCCATCGCAATGTGACGCAGGAGTCCTTCACGAAATTGATCGAACGACCCGAGATCGATACCTGACTGCGCGGCCGCGCGCGTGAGGATCCCGTCGAGCCGCGCGTGGTCCGCGTGGAGGAAATCGGAGAGCGCTCCGGGCATCGTCGCGGGCGCTGTCCCCGCGCCGCACTCGCCGGTGCCGGACCTCACGGTCGACCTGACCGCCCCCGCGCGCGCCTACGACAACCTCGGCCAGCGCATGTTCTTCGGGACCGGCCAGACGGTGGACTGCGCCGTCGACCTGGTGGGAATCCCGACCGACGTGGCGACCGTCGGCAACGAGCGCTGGCTCGGCATCTTCCTTCGGTTCAAGCGGCTGCTCTCCGACCCCCGGACGGACGGCAACTCGCAGCAGGTGTTCTTCCGGCGTGACGAGTCGTTCGAGCTCGTGGTCCGCCAGGCACCCGAGGGCGCCATCGGGGTCGCGCCCAAGCCGGCGCTGCAGGCCGACGAGCTGCTGCTCTGCGACGTGCGGCGACGCCCCGGGCAGACGCAGATCCTCGTGGCCGACCTCGATACCTCGAGGCGGCAGGCCTTCATCTTCGCGCAAGGCTCCTCGGTCTCCGTCGTCACGGGGGCGTGGAGCATCCTCGCCCCGCTCGCGGCCACGGTGCAGGCCTCGCTCGACGAGGTCGACGCGGAGCTGCGCGACCACTTCACGGCCGCGGCACGCCGGCACGCCGCGACTGCCATCGACTACGCGGCCCACGGCTTCGTCGGCGCCGCCAACGTGCAGGCGGCCATCGACGAGGTCGTCGACGACCTCACGACCGGCGCCGTGGGCTCGTCCGGTGCCACCCGTGTCGGCGTCGACGCGTCGGCCGGTGCTCCGAACGCGCTGGCCGCGGGCACCGTGAAGACGCAGCTCGCTGCGCTGCTCGGATTCCTCAACACGCATGTCAGCGCCGCGACCGGCGCGCACGCCGCGAGCGCCATCGCTGCGACGGCGCACAACAACATCGCGGGCATCAACGTGCAGTCGCAGCTGCAGGAGATCGTCACCGACCTCCTCGCGACGGGCGCTGCGGCTCCGGGCGCGGGCCTCGTGGGCGTCGACGCCATCGCGGGCGCGCCCACGGCCATCGGCGCGGGCACGCTGCGAGCCGCTCTCGTGACGCTCCTTGGCGGTCTCAACGGCCACGTGAACCAGGCCTCCGGCGCCCATGCGGCGTCGGCCATCTCCGTCGCCGATGCCGGCAACAACCTCAACGCCGTGAACGTCGAGACGTCGCTCGCAGAGATCGTCGACGCGCTCGAGGGCGATCACTTCCGCGGCAACGAAGCGAACGCCGGCCAGCACCGAACGATCCGGCAGCCCGCGCTCGGCGGCTCGAAGGCGCTCATCCTCGACTCGAATGCGTCGGGCACCGCGCCGACCCATCTGCGGATCTACGCGGACAGCGACTCCGTCTGGTTCACGCTGAACGCGTCGTGGAACGGCGCCGGCTGGACGCGCGACAGCACGCTCTACAACTCGGCGGCCTTCCGCTTCGGTCGCAACTCACTCGAGTTCCTGCACGACTTCAACAACGAGGCGACGTTCACGACGTGGGATCGCTCGTGGAATCTGCCGATGAGCAGCACCACGAACTCGGCGTTCGAGCTGACGGGCAGCGTTCAGGAGATCGGCCGCCTCGGCATGGAGTACTCGAACGCCGACACGGCCTCGCGCACGCTCGCGGGCGGCGGCGCGACCAACTTCCGCAACCGCTTCCCGGCGTCGCCGTCGTCGATCACCTTCTCGTCGCTCAGCCAGTCGAGCGGCTTCTCGGGCAACCCGTCGACCTTCACCGTCGATCGCGATGGGTTCGGCTATTTCAGCTACCAGACCATCCCCGCGTTCGGGACGGTCTGGTGGTTCGGCACGTACACGGCGATCGCCTGAGGAGGCCTCGATGTCGATCCATGAACTGAACGCCACCGAGGTTCTCCAGCGCTGCGGCAAGTGCGCCGCGGAGAACCGCATCGTGCTCGACTCGCTCGAGGTCGGCGTCGCCCGCGACGACCAGACCGACGCGAGTGTGGTTCCGCTCCCGGCGTGCCCAACGTGTCGCTCGACGGAGTTCCTGCTTCGGTCGCCGGATGACGAGCCCGTGCACCCTGCGCCCGGCAGCTTCGGACACCTCCATCGGATGCTCGTCGACGAGGTCCACGCCGAGCTGGTGAAGCGCAAGCGGGTCATCGAGCCGCTCAAGGACAAGCAGGGCCGCGTCGACGCGAAGCTCGCGAAGCCGGTGGCAGCCGAGGACGTCGCGCGCTGGTTCCCCCAGGGGCTGAAGATCGAGGCGCGCCTTTCCGAGGCCGCCCGCGCGAAGGAGCCCGGGCAGTGAGCGGGCTCGTCGTTCGCGGCGTCGCAACCAGCGCGCCGGATAGCGTGCCCGTCCGGACCTTCCTCGAGGACGGCACCGCGCGCTTCGTATCGAAGGGCAAGCGAACGCGCGCGACCGAGCTCGTCATCCACGAGACCGTCACGCGCAGCGTCGATTCGACGATCGCCGTGCTGAAGAAGCGAGGGCTCAGCGTGCATCTCGTCCTCGGGCCGGACGGCGAACTGACCCAGCACGGCGACCTCGTGAGCGAGGTGCTCTGGCATGCGGGGCCCGCGCACAACGGCCCTTCGTTCGGCGTGGAGGTCGTGAACCCGTACTACCCGCGGCTGCTCCGCAAGGGCCTCCCGTGGGAGCGGAGCATCAAGGCTCCGTGGGCACACGAAGGGCTGTACGTGCTGCCGACGCCCGCCCAGGCCGAGGCGGTGGCCTCGCTCGTGCGGTGGGCGACGAGTGCGCCGGCGCCGGGCCTCGAGGTACCGCGCCGCTGGCCGGGGCTGCGTGCCGGGAGCTTCCAGCTCGGGCCGCTCGCCGAGGCAAACAAGGCGCTGCCCGGCGTGCTCGCACACCACTACTTCGGACACGCCGACGGTGCGTGGCTCGTCCTCTACGCGTGGCTTCGTCTCGAGGCCGGGCTCTCACCGGCCATCGCGTTCGAGGAAGCGGTGCGGCGCGCGACGGGCGTGCGGCGCGCCGCTGACGTTCGAGACCTGCTTCCCGCCACGCCGGTGGCCTGACGACGGAGACAACGACATGGACGACTTCACCAGCATCGCGACGTGGCTCCAGGCGACCGGCCCCTACGGGCTCGTGGCGGTCCTCGGCTGGGCCTTCTGGCGCATCAACGAGAAGAAGGACGCCGCGCTCCGCGAGCTGTTCGACAAGGTCGCGGAGATGGGCCGAGCGCAGACCGAGGCCGTCACGAAAGTGGAGGCCGCCCTCGTCGCGCTCAAGGCCGCGATCGAGGACCTGCACGACAAGGCGGCGTGATGAACCCGCAGGCCTCGCCGCCCGCGCGTCGCTTCGTCGACGAGGCCACGCTCCGTGGCGCCGCCGTCGAGGCAGCGCGCTTCGCCTGTAACGGCGCCGCGGGCCGCGTGCTCGGCGACCCCGTGTTCGAGCTCGTCACCGAGGGGAGAAGCCGCTGGAAGGGCTACTCGGCCTGCGGCGACCTCGCGCACTACGTGCTGCGCGAGCTTGGTGTGCGCGACGAGCGCGTCGTCAACCGCGACGACGACGGCGGGCACGTCGCGTGGAAGGTCGGAGCCAACCTCTCGCGACTCGTCTTCGCGACCGGCGACGCGTTCGTCTGGGCGAAGCGCGACCTGCGACCGAGACCCGGCGACATCCTGTACCTCGCACCGCCCGAGCATGTCTGCGTGCTCGAGCGACTCGACGAGGAACACGGCCGCATCGCGACCTTCGACTACGGGCTCTGGGACAGCACCGCGAACAAGCCCGCGGGGCGCGCCCGCGAGACGAGCTTCGGCGTCGGCGCAACGGCGCTTCGGGTCGGAGCCCGCGTGCTGCGCGGGTGGCTGGATCTGGCGAGGCTCCCCGGACTTCTCGCGAGGTAACGCGCAGTTCCGCGGTCGAGGTCGATTCTCGCTTCTTCGCCTTGGATAGCCCGCGGAAGGAAGCCTGTATGTCCCTCGCGAACGGGGCGCATTTACGGACCACCCCGAAGCGGAGCACGACGATGAAGGTGAGCGAGCTGATCGAGCTGCTGCAGGACCAGGACCCCGACGCCGAGGTGATGATCATGAGCCAGGAGAACTGGCCCTTCGAGAACGCCGTCGCCGGCGTCGCGGTGCGCGAGGAGTTCGTCGACGACGACGAGGACTGCGAGGACGACGAGCGCGAGGAGCCCCGGTACGAGAAGGGCACCGCGCCGAGCGACGTGTTCATCGTCGAAGGACAGCAGCTTCGCTACGGCTCGAAGGCTGCGTGGCGAGTCGCCTCGCGCTGAGTGGAGCAGCGAGGTCGATTCTTCGCGGAACGACCTTGCTAGCCCGGCGAACGGAAGCCTGTATGTCCCGCATGAAGCGCGAGCGATCAGCCAGCGACAGCAAGGTCATCGAGTACATCGCGAAGCAGCACCTCGGGCTCTCGACGCTCGAGACGCGCCGGTCGGACAGCCTCGACTTCCACGACCTCGCGGTGTGGCAGCTGCGCGCAGCGCTCGAGGCTGCGTATCGGGCGGGGCTCGCGGCCGCGACGAAGGAGGAGCGATGAAGGTCATCGGCGCAACGACGACGTACGTCGGCAGCGAGATCCCGGCGCTTCACGGACAGCGCGTGCGCATCTTCGGCGTGATGCGCGGCGCCCTGCGCCCCGACGTGAACGTCGACGCGGACGACTACTTCCTCACGGACGACGAGGTCCTCGCGCGACTCGGCGGCGTGACGAGGCTCGATCGCCTCGACGTCGCCCACCTGCGCGCGGACGGGAGCGCGAGCTTCGTGCACTGCGACCCGCGCGCGATCGACCTCGAGTGCTTCGCCGACTTGAAGGACTGACGACGAGCTGACCGACAAGCGCGCTCCGTCGCGGAGCGCAGCCCGACACGCGAACCAGGGCGCGCGCGTGAAGGGTGACGTGTACCCGGCGCCCGACGAGGAGACCGACCATGACCAACCGAAACAAGCGAACCAGGAACGAGCTCGAGCGACTGCGCCTGCCGGAGCTGCAGGCGCGCTTCCGCGACGTGGTGGGCGAGACGTCGCGGAGCCCGAACCGGAAGTTCCTCATCCGGCGCATCGAGGAGACGCTCGCCGCCCGAGCGGAGCAGCCGGCCACGTCCGAGAGCCCGCCGCCCGCGGTCGACACGCCCGCCGAGGAGAGCGCCGCGTCGGACGCGAGCGCGGCCACGCCGACGCACGTGAGGGGACGCTTCACGTCGATGAGCATCGAGGAGCTGCAGACGAAGTACCTCGAGGTTGTCGGTCGCTCGACGGGCAGCGACGACCGCCGCTACCTCATCTGGAAGATCCGCGAGGCCGAGAAGGGCCGCATCAACGTCGGGCCGCGCAAGACCCGCGCGCGCGACGGCGAGCCGCTCGAGGTGAAGATCCTCCCGCTGCGGCTCGAGGCGGACGTCGCCGACAAGATGGACGAGGCCTGGCGCGCGAAGGGCATCAGGAACCGCATGGAGTTCTTCCGGGGGGCCATCGGCCACTACCTCGCGCATCTCGGCGCGCGCGACGCGGCCGC
>Ga0315912_10001895_pt1 | contig 23773 bp, 17 predicted proteins | sample VfabasoilMG_FD_204469 | JGI IMG/M metagenome (GOLD analysis project Ga0315912, IMG submission 204469) | Garden soil microbial communities collected in Santa Monica, California, United States - V. faba soil | ecosystem: Environmental > Terrestrial > Soil > Garden | place: USA: California... | reverse complement strand
CCAACAACACGTGCGAGTGGATCTGGGTGCTGGGCGAGCTGGCGCGAACGACGGGCGAGGCTCGCTACCTCGAGAAGGTACCAGCGCTGTTGAGCTTCCTCGAGGCCGTGCAGCTTCCGAGTGGCGAGCTGCCCTACGAGCTGGCGGGAGGCAACGAGCCGCGCACGCGGCCGCACTACCTCTGTTACCAGTACAACGCGTTCCAGTGCATGAAGCTGGCGTGGTTCGCGGCAGCGCATGGCGACGCACGCGCGCGCGCGATCGCCGAGCGGGTCTCGGACTACCTGGTCAGCGGTGTGCTGCCCTCGGGCGCCGTGCGCGCCTCGTGCATGAGCATCCAGCCGGAAGTGGTCTACTACGCGGACGCCGTGGCCATGGCGCTCCACACGGTGAGTGCGCTGGGCTGGCGCGACCACGGCAGCCTCGCGGATCGCTCGTTCGGTTGGGTCCTCGCCCAGCAGCGTTCGGATGGCGGCTTCGATCGGTTCTCGCGCGGGGATTACGGCCTGCTCACCGACCGCAACGAGTACCCGCGCTACCTCGCGATGACGCTGCACCACCTCGCCGTGCGCGCGGGGAGCGCTTCATGAAAGTGCTCGTGGTCACCAACATGTGGCCCTCGCCCGAGCGGCCGCACTGGGGCACGTTCGTGAAGTCGCAAGCGGACTCGCTCGCGGCTGCGGGCTGCGAGAACACGCTCTACCAGATCGAGGGCTGGCGGCACACGAGCGAGTACTTCCGGGCACTGGCCGAACTGCCTCGTGTCTCAAAGGAGTGCGGCGCCGAACTCGTGCATGCGCACTATGGCCTCTCGGGCGCGGCCGCGCTTCGCGTGAAGCTCCCGTTGGTGGTGAGCTTCTGCGGCGACGACCTGCTGGGCCGCCCCGACGACCGCGGCCGGACCACGCTCAAGAGCGCGATGCTCATCCCGGTCTCGCTGGTCGCGGCGAAGCGCGCCCACGGCGTGATCGTGAAGACCGAGGAGATGCGTCGCGTCATCGCCGACGTGCGCGACGTGAACGTCATCCCCAACGGCGTGGACCTCGCGCGCTTCGCGCCCGAGCCGCGCGAGGCCGCTCGCGCCGCCCTGGGATGGAACATCACCGGGCAGGTGGTGTTGTTCGCGGCCCATCCATCTGAGACGCGCAAGAACTGGCCTCTGGCCGAGGCCGCTTGCCGGCTGCTCGTCGCTCGCGGACTCGATGTGCGGCTGGAGGCGGTGCACGGCCGGCCGCAGGCCGACATGGTGAGGGCCATGAACGCGGCCGATGTGCTGCTGCTGCCCTCCTACCACGAGGGCTCGCCCAACGTGGTGAAAGAGGCGATGGCGGTGAACCTGCCCGTGGTGGCCGCTCCCGTGGGCGACTGCGCCGATCTTCTCCGCGACGTGTCCCACTCGCTCGTCGTCCCGCGCACGGCCGAGGCATTCGCGGACGCTGCGGCGGCCGTGCTCGCCAGTGGCGCGCGGTCGAACGGCCGCGACAAGGTCGCACGCACGCTCTCCGTCGAGGCTGTCGCCCAGCGCGTGCTGGCGGTCTACCGCCAGGCCAGGGCGCGGTTCGGCGGCGGATGAACGCGAGTTCCGCACGCAGGCTGCTGCTGCTGGGCCTGCTGTCGCTGCTCGCGGCGCAGGGCGGCTGCGCGAGCCGGCCGGCATTGCTCGCCGAAGCGCACGTGGCTGGCGCCTCCGAAGTGATCTGGCTGCTCGGTGATTCGCTGCTGGCCGTGGCGCTTCACGGCCGCGGCGTGGCGATCGTGGAGGCTGCGACCGGGCTCGAACGCGGTCGTTGGCAACTTCCCGGCGTTCCGGCGGACGCCGCGTTCGGCCTCGCCGCCAGTGCCGCGGGCGAGACGCTCGCCGTCGCGCTCTCCGACAGCGTGCGCGTGTTCCTCACGCGCGGCTTGGTCCCGCTCATGGCCACGCCCGGCCGCGCACTCTCCCTCGCGCTCTCGGGGGACGGCACGTCGCTGCGATGGAGTGATGGCGCCACGGGCCGCGCGATCGCCGTGCCCTCGGGCGCGGTGAAGCTCCAGGCGCCGCTGTTCGCGAAGCGCGGCGCGCTCCGCTGGGTGCCGTTCCTGGGCGGGTTCGCGTGGCCGGACGATCGGTTGGTGCGCTTCGAGCGCGACGACTCGGTCGCGGCGATGTCGCTGGGGCCGTTCATGGAGGGCCGCCCCGGCCTGCTCGCACTCTCCGCGCAGGGCTCCACGGTGGCCGTGGCCGAATCCACCGACCATGTGTCGTTCTGGGATGCCCGCGTCGAGCAGATGCGCTGGCGGCTCAAGCTCACGGGTGGTGCCGGATTCGACGACATGGCGCTCTCGGGCAACACATGGTATCTGGCGACTGCGCGCGGCGGCCGTGTCCGCCTGCTGTGGGCCTACACCGGGCGACCGGTCGCCGGCTGGGCACCGCATGGCGGCGCCGACGTGCGCTCGCTCGCGTTCGCGCGCGATGGGCGGCGGCTCGCGACGGCGGGCGCCGACGGCCGCGTGCGGGTGTGGGCGGTGCCGAAACCTCGGAAGGAGCGTCGCTGACATGTGCGGCATCGCGGGCTGGTACGCGCGTGGGGGCCGGAGCGTGCCGGACGGCACGATCCAGGCCATGTGCGACCGCATCATCCATCGCGGCCCGGATGACGAAGGCCGGCTCACCGACGGCGATTTCGGCTTCGGCATGCGCCGGCTCGCCATCGTGGACGTGGCGGGCGGCCACCAACCCATGAACAGCGAAGACGGCCGCTACGTCATCACGTTCAATGGCGAGATCTTCAACCACCCCGCGCTCCGCCATGAACTCGAGTCGCTGGGGCATCGCTACCGCACGAACTCCGACACCGAGAGCATCCTGCTCGGCTTCCGGCAGTGGGGCCCGGGAGTGTGGGGGAAGCTCGAGGGCATGTTCGCGGTGGCGATCTGGGACCGCACGACGCGCACGCTGCACCTGGCGCGCGACCCGCTCGGAATCAAGCCGCTCCACCTCACGTTCCAGGACGGCGGGCTGGCATGGGGATCGGAACTGAAAGCGCTCGTGCCCGTGCCGGGACTGCGATTCTCGCCCGATCCTGCAGCAATGGACCAGTTCTTCGCGTTCGGGCATGTGCTGGCACCGCGCACCATCTACCGTGAGGTCACCAAGCTCGAACCCGGCTGCGCGCTGGAGTTGGGTCCCGAGGGCGGGCCGCGCATCACGCGCTTCTGGCAGTTCGAGTACAAGCCGTCGCCGGAAGCAACGGAACTGGAGTGGATCGAGCGCTTCCGCGACACGTTCACCGCCTGCGTGAAGCGGCATCTCCAGAGTGACGTGCCGCTGGGGGCGTTCCTCTCGGGCGGCGTGGACTCGTCCGCCGTCGTGGCCGCGATGCAGCGCGTCATGGACGAGCCCGTGCGCACGTTCACGATCGGGTTCGCCGATCAGGCGTTCGACGAAGCACCGTTCGCGCGGCGCGTGGCCGAACACTTGAAGTGCCGGCACACCGAGCGGCGCGTCGAGCTGGACGACGCGGCCACCATCCTGCCGCGCCTGGCGGCCGCCTACGACGAGCCTTTCGCCGACCCGTCCGCGATCCCCACCTGGTACGTCTCGCGCCTGGCGCGCGAGCAGGTGATCGTGGCCATGTCGGGCGACGGGGGCGACGAACTGTTCGCGGGCTACGATCGTCACCGCGCCGAGCGGCTGCGCCAGACACGACAACCGCTGTTCGCGCTGGCGGGTGCACTCTCGAAGCTGCCGACGCTGCCGAACGACCGGTGGAACCGCTTCCGCCAGCGGCTTGCCAAGGTGAGCGCGGACGCCGCGCTTCCCACCACGTTCCAGCGCTTCTTCAGCAAGTACCAGCTCACGCCGCGCTCCGTGCGCGCCGCGCTCTACCGCCCCGAGTTCACCGCGCAGCTGGCCCAGGGTGATGAACTGGCGCGACTCGAAGCGGCGTACTTCCCCAAGCGCGCCTCGCGCGATCCGGTCGAGGACCTGCTCTACGCCGACACGGTGGTGAGGCTCCCCGACGACATGCTCACCAAGGTGGACCGCGCCAGCATGCAGCACTCCCTGGAGGTGCGCGTGCCGTTCCTGTCGCACGTGTTCACCGAGTTCGCCGCCACCGTACCCGTGGGCTTGAAGCTCAAGGGCACGACGGGCAAGTACCTCGTGCGGAAGGCCGTCGAGCCCTGGCTCCCGCCGGGCATCCTGGACCGGCCCAAGCAGGGTTTCGCCGTGCCGCTCGCGCGCTGGGTGAAGGGCGATCTCGGCCACTACGCCGAGCGCGTCTGGCGCGAGTCGGGCGCCGACCAGGCGGGCGCCCTGCGGCCGGAGGCGGTGAGCGCACTGTTCGCGGAGCACCGAAGCGGCAGCGCCGACCGCTCGCAGATGCTCTACGCGCTGGCCATGTTCGCGCTGTGGTGGCAGGGCCGGCCGCGCTAGCGTCCGGCTACTTCGCGCGATAGAGCCGGTTCGGCTCGCCCTTCTCCCACGGGCGGTAGTCGAGCGCGAACCGGATGCGTTCGCCCAGTGGTGGGTGGGTGTAGAGCAGCCACTTCACCCAGCCCGCCGGTTCGGGATCGCTGCGATTGCCGCGCGCCAGTCCCAGAAACGCGCGCGCGCCGGCGTCGTTGTCGCGCGTGATCTCGAGCGCATAGATGTCGGACTCGTGTTCCATCTGGCGCGACACCACGTTCGAGAACGGCAGTCCGAGCAGGCTCACCAGCGACAGCACCGCGACCAGCAGCGGCATCGCCGCCAGGTCCGCCAGCTCCGTCACGCCCCAGCGCGCGCCCCACAGTCGCAAGGCGCCTTGCGAGAGCTTCGCCACCAGCCAGAACGCGACGAACGACCCGAGCGACACGGCCAGAACGCCCTTCCAGATATGCTTCAGGACATAGTGGCCCATCTCGTGACCCATCACGAACAGGATCTCGTCTTGCTTCATCGCCTCGAGCGTGGTGTCCCAGAGCACGATCCGTTGCGACGTGCCGAAGCCGCTCACGTAGGCGTTCACCTTGGTGGTTCGGCTGCTCATGTCCACTTCGTAGACGTTTCTTGCAGGCACGTTCGCACGCGCACCGAGCGCCAGGATCTCCTGGCGCAGCTGCTCGTCCCGAAGCGGCGTGAACTTGTTGAACAAGGGGTCGAATACCAGCGGTTGCAGCAGTGTGCTCACCAGCACCACCGGCAGCGTGCCGGCGGCGAGCCACACCCACCAGCGCTTGGGGCTCGTCTCGATCGCGCGCCATGCCAGCGCGAGCAGTGGCACCACGCCGACGGCCACGACCTGGAACGCCATCGCCTTCAGCTGGTCCGCGAACCAGGCGCCGAACGATTGCGTCATGAACCCGAACCGCGCCTCGAGAAAGTAGCTCTCGTACCAGGTGAGCGGGAACAGGATCACGAACATGGCCAGCGAGTAGAGCGTGAAGAACACCAGCACGCGCGACCAGAGGCCGCGGCCCCCGGCGAGCGCGATGTCGCGCATGCGCTGTGCCAAGCCCGTGAACAGCAACAGCACGCCGACCAGGATGCCGAGCAGTGGTGAGACGATGTGGAGCATCACGCGTGCACGCTGGTATTCGCGGTTCTCGGGCGTGAACGCAGCGCGTGCCTCGGCCATGTAGTCGCGGGGTGCAGCGGGCGCTGAGGTGCCGAGCGCTTCGGCGGGGGCGGCGGCGCTGTCCCCCAGCGTCGCCCGCTCCGCGGCTGCCGTGGCCGCCACCGAGGACGCGAGGCCGGGACGGGGGCACAAGCCCAGACTGCACAGGACGACCCACATCACGAAGACGCGACGCACTCGAACCTCCGGGCTGGACAGGAGGCGCGAGACTAGCCGCCGGCGACGGCGCAGGCGAACACGGTGCGGCGCAGTCCGAAAACCGATCGAGGGGCTGGCGACGGCCAGCCCCTCGGGACGGGATCCAGAGCGGGTCAGGGGGTCGCTCCAGATGCGGACCTGCGCGTCGGGCCGGTCGCAGCCCGACGCCGGGCGCCGGCCGCGCAACTGAAGGGCCCGCGCGGCGGCTGCCCGCGAGAGAGTGTGGTCGAGGCCCCTCGGCTCGCCAAGCAAAATTGCTTCGCGCCGCTGCCCGAGGCGCCAGATCCCATCGGGATCGAGCGCCCCGAAGCGCACCCGAACGCCGGTTCGGATGCCTCGACCGAACCCGGTTCACTCCGGGCAGACTCGGATCACCTCGCCGGATTCGCCTCCGGCCTGCTCACTGGAGCACCAGGACGCGCCGCCCGGCCGACATCTCCCCGGCGCGCGCGCTCACCAGGTAGACACCGGGCGGCACGCGACGGCCGTCGCCGTCGCGGAGGTCCCACGACAGCGTGGTGCTCGATGCGGCCTGGTTCCAGCTGCGCACGCGCCGGCCACTCACGTCGGCCACCTCCACGTGAACCTCTCCCCCATCCGGGCTCGAGAGCCGCAGCGAGACGGGCCCGCGCGCCGGGTTCGGCGAAGGGGCCGAGAGTGCCAGCGAAGGCGCCGACGCGGGCCGATCCACACCCGCCACCTGCCCGGTCGCGTGGTCGAACGCGATTCCCTGCGGCGGCAGGACGCAGAACAGCGGCCCGGCCACGAGCAGCCCGGTCGCGGTCGAGAACACGCGCAGGCCGGGCGAGCTGAAGCTCGAGTTGCACACCCACACCTCGCTGCCGTCGGGTGTGACCTCGGCATCGGCGAGCGAGAAACCTCCCGGTGAGTAGAGCGTGTCCTCGGCCGCCCCGCTCACGGGCGACCAGCGCCGCAACGACGTGTTGAACGCCGCGTCGCCGACGATGGCGTAGGCACGGCTGTCGTCATGCCAGGCCAGGTCCAGCACGTCACCGCCCAATGCGGCCTCGGTCGCGACCACGCCGGTGGCGGTGAGCGTGACCGGATCCACCGCGACGATGCCGCCGTCGTTCACGTTGTAGAAGCCCACACAGCCCACGTAAAGCCGGGTGCGCGGCGCGTCGAACACGAACGGTGTGACCGGGTTCACGCGCGGCAGCAGGATGCCCTGCATGCCGGGTGCGACCGCGTCGCAGTCCACCAACGCATCCGTGCGCGTGTCCACCACGGCCACCAACGACGAGTCCGTAGGCAGGAACCCACCGGCCTGGTCCACGCGCTGGAGCGAGACGAACAGCAATGGCCCCACCATGATCATGTGGTCGGGCTCGGGCTTGCCGTCGGCGTCCGCGAGTGCTGCCAACGACACCGTCCCGGTGTGCGCGCCTGTCGTGGGGTCCACGATCCACAGGTCCGCTGACGCGTAGCGCGCCACATACGCACGCGTGGGCGAGGCGAACGCGATGTCGTAGGGATTGGAGCCGTTGCCCACCGAGAACTGCCGGACGAACGCCGAGGTGGTGCCGTCCAGGACCTGGATGTTGTCCGCCCCGAAGCGGTTCACGACGAACACCTGGCCGTTGTACCAGCGCACGCGCGCGTCGGAGTGCACCGATGCGGCGTTGCATGACAGGCCGCGTGTGGTCGTGTTCACCGTGCTGAAGCTGCCGCTCGAGAAGTCGGATTCGACGACGTAGGCGCGCGAAGCGTGGGCATCGGGGGCGGCGACGACGGCCAGGATGAAGAGCGCCAGCGCGGCGGCATTGCAGGGTGTGGGACGCAAGGGAGCCTCGGGGTTCAGGTGCGCTGCGGTGCGAGAAGTCGTGCGTGAGCGGGAAGTCGTGCGATCCGGAGGGCCGGCGCGCTGGCAAGCAGAGGTTCGGGTCGGTGAGCTAGCGATCACCCTCCCCGAGGTCGAGCGTGAGCGAGAGCAGGAACATGCGGCCGGGTAGCGGGAAGCCCGCGACATCCTCGGCGAGCACGTCGCCCAGGTTGCGGCCTTCGGCCAGCACCGTGGCGCGACCCACGCGGCGGCCGAGCGAAGCTCCGGTGAGCGTGCGCTCGGGTTCGTACTTGAGGTTCGCGCGATCGAGGTACATGTCTCCCAGGAACTCGATGTCGCCGCTCACCAGCCAGCCGGCTCGCTGCCAGGTGAGTTTCGCGAACGACTGTCGCTCGGCGCGCTGCGGCAGGCGCTTGCCCTGGTAAGCCGGCAGGCCGCTGCGATCGATGGCCGAGAGCCACGACGTGGACGCACTCAGCTCCAGGCCACGCCAGGCCGCACGCAGCGCGGTCTCCTCCCCTTCGATCCGCGCCGCTGCGACGTTGACGGGCCGCGCCCCGCGCGGCGAGCTGCGCTCGTAGAGGATCAGCTCCTCGGCATGCGTCGCGTGATGCCCCCACTCGAGCGCCAGGCGCGCACCACTCCACTCCCGGGTCCACGCGAAGCCGGCGTCCCAGCTCTCGGCGTGCTCCGGGACCAGCGTGGGATTCCCGGTGACGGAGCCGTCGATGCCGAAGAGCTCGTCGAACTCGGGCGGCCGGCTGCCGCGCGACCAGTTGCCGCGCAGCTCGAGCCCATACGCGATCCTCGCGCGCGCGCCGAGCTGTGGCGCGTCGAGCGTCCTCTCGGCGTCCCGCTCCCGCACCGTGCCTGTCGAGCGCGTGTCGCGCAGGTGCTCCTCCTGGCGATCCCAGCGCCGGCCCGCGGTCGCGATCAGCCTGGACTCGGCACCACCCCACTGCGCCCCGACCCACGCCGAACGCGTGTCGCGGGTGCTGCGCGGCGGATCGGGCAGGCCGGCCGTGGGCGCTGCGGGTTCGGCCGCCTCGGCGCGCAACGCACCGCCCGCGCGCAGCGAGATGCCCTGCCAACGAGGCGGGCTCACCAGCTCCAGCTGCGTGCCCGCATCCGCGAAGCGCTCGTCGGTATCCAGCACGCCCAGGCCCAACTCGCCCTTGCTGTCCTGCAACTGATCGCGTTGCCACGTGGCATGCGCGCGCACTTCGGCGGTGGGCCGCGAGGTACCGGCACCGGCGCGCAGCTCGCCCGCCGCCAGCCAGCGCTCGGAGTCGTAGCGCGCCTCGAGCGCGGGCGTGGAGCCGGTGCCGGGAACGCCCTGGCCGCGCCGGAAGTACTCGACACGTGCCGAGGCCTGGAGCTTGTCGCCCGGCGCGTAGCCGCCACGCAACAGCGCGGTCGCGGCATCGAAGCGCGCGTTCGCGCGCGTGCTCATGACGTCGTCCGAGGGCTCGAGCGGCGTGCCGTTGTCGTCTTCGTACGTGAAATCGCCGTCGCTGCCCTGCCAGCCGCCATGCGCGAGCAACGACCACGCTCCGCGTTGCGCTCCCAGGCTGGCCTGCGCTTCGCCCGTGCCGAACGACCCGCTCGAGACGCGCAGCTCGCGCAGGCCGGGTGAAGCACGCGTGAGCAGGTTCACCGCACCCCCGGGCGTGGGCGAGGCGAGCGAGGCGGGTGAGGCTCCGCGATAGACCTCGATCGTCTCCACGGACGTCGCGGGCAGTCCGGCGAGGTCCACGACGCCCCGAGCAGCGGACGTGAGCGGTACGCCGTCCAGGAGGACGGTGACGTGCCCCGGCGGAGCGCCGCGCAGCGACATCGCCGAGAACGCACCCATGCCGCCGTACTGCGTGACGCGCACGCCCGCGGCTTCCACGAGCGCGTCGGCGAGCGAGGCCGTGGCGCGCGTGCCGTCGTCGGCACGCAGCGTGGTGACGAACGCGGTGGGCGCGCGACGTTGAGCGCGCGCGAGCGTGGCGTCCACGCGCACCGGTGGGAAGATCACCACCGGCGAAGGATGGTCTGGCGTGCGCGACACGGCGTGGAGCAAGGTGTCGGTCACGGCGGCGACCGCCCCCGAGTCGGGGAGCGAAGCCGCTGCGTCGCGCACGCGCAGATCTGGGGCGGCCAGGGCCGCCGATAGGAATAGGAGAGCCGTCAGCATCGATCGTGGCGTCCTTCGCGCCGGAATCGAAGTGGCACCTCGCATCGAGGTCTCGGCGTCAGGGTCGCGGACGGCTTCTCCCTGCGCGCCTGTGCCTCGAGGCGACGGGTCCATGGCTCCTGGGCAGGTTTCCTGACTGAGGGCTCCCTCGCCCTGCGCCGCGTCTTCGCGTCGCCCGGCTCGGAGCGCATCCGCCTTCCCGGCTCGGCCGGTGGCGTTCGGATGCGCCGCACCCATCACAGTGGCGGGACCGTGCGGGGATCTCACCCGCTTCCCTTTTCCCCCGCGTCATGCGGGGCACCCAGAAGATGTGGGCCGCAACTTGAACCAATACCGAGCGAGAGTCAAACATATAATTGCGCCTGTTCCGCGTGCATCCGGTGAGTGATTCGCGACGGGCAAGTGACTCATCGCACAAGCACTCTGGCCCGAACGATCTAGCCCATGGCGCTCGCGTGGGTTTTCACGCCGCGTGTTCTTTCAGTCCGCCAGCTCGCGTCCCTTGGTCTCGATCACGAACGGCAGCAGCAACAATCCGGCCAGTGGCACGGCGCCCACCCAGAACAACACACTCAGTGCCGAGGCCAACGCGTCGGCACCCCGGCTCGCGATGCCGCCGACCAGGAACGGCCCCACCGCGGCGATGACGCGGCCCGCGTTGTAGCAGAACCCCGCCCCGGTGCCGCGCAGTCGCGTGGGGAAGAGTTCCGGCAGGTAGTAGGTGAAGCTGCCGAAGACGCCGAACACGGTGAGGCCGATGAAGAAGTACATATAGAGTCGGGTGTGATTCTCCATCGGCAGCCCGAACGCCGCCATCACCGCCAGCCCCGCGGCGAGGAAGTAGACGGCGTACATCGCCCTCCGTCCGGCGCGCTTGGCGAGCGGGACGGTGAGCAGCGTGCCGAGCAGCCCGCCCAGGTTGAAGCAGTTGGTGGCGAGGGCCTTCCAGCTCTCCCCCAGCTTGCGGGCCGCGGCAGGCTCGAGGGATTGCGCCGCAGCCGTCGCGGCGGCGAGCCCGTTGGCCACGAGCGGCATGAACGCGTTGCAGCTCCACCAGGTGATGAGTGCGACCACCGACATGGCGAGCCCCGAGAGCGTGATCGCACGGGTCTGCGGCGTGAACAGCTCGCGCAGTCTCGGCGGTGGCGCGCTGCTCGCCGCCTTCGCCCAGCGCTCGGGTTCCTTCACGAACAGCCGCAACACGAACGCCACCGCGGCGGGGATGAGTCCGGTGAGGAACACGTAGCGCCACGCCAACTCCGGCTGGGCGTTCATGTGCACGCCCTGGATCTGGTAGGTCACGAACGTGGCGAGGAAAAGTCCCAGCGGTGACGACGTGTAAAGGAGTGCTCCCGCCTCGACACGCCGGTGCTCCGGCACCACCTCCGCCACCATCGCCGCACCCGCGGCCCACTCGCCGCCGATGCCGAGGCTCGCGACCAGCCGGAAGAACGCGAGCCACGCGAGGTTCGGCGCGAACGCGCACGCGGCGGTGCCGAGCGAGTAGAGCAGCATGGTGAGCAGGAGTGTGCGCGTACGACCGATGCGGTCCGCGATGCGACCGAACAGGATGCCGCCCGCTGCCCAGCCGAGGAGCAACAGCGACGTGAGCACACCGGTCCACTGGAGTGTGGCGGCCTTGGCCTCGGGAGAACCGATCGTGAGCCCGAGCAGCGTCGGCACGCAGTTGGGCGCGACGTAGTTGAAGAGCAGCCCGTCGAAGACGTCGAAGCCCCAGCCCAGCCAGGCGGCGAACAGCACCAGCCACTGGTAGCGATCCATGTCGAGCACACGTCGCGTGCTCCCACGCGCGGCGATGGCGGCCATGCGGGCCCTCCGAGATGGCGAACGCAGTCCGGCGCGGCAGGCTACCTCAGCGAAGATCGGGTGTCGCGCTCCGGGCCGGCCGCCGGACGGTCGCGAGGCGATTCTCAGGCCGACTCGTCCACCAACTCCCGCGCCCGCTCGAAGACCCGATGCCACATCGCACGCGTGAGCCGGCCGGTCTGGGTGTTCTGACGGCTGGGATGGAAGCTGCTCATGAGTAGGATGCCATCCGGCATCCTGTGCTCGGCGCCGTGCGTGAATGCCGGCCGCGCGCGCGGCGGCAGCCGGTCCCACCAGCCGCTCGCTTTGAGCCACGCCTCGTGCCCGATGCGGCCCAGGGCCAGGACCACGCGTGTGCGGGTGAGCAGCCTCAGTTCGGCCGCGAGATATGGCCGGCAGCGATCGAGTTCTTCGGGTAACGGCTTGTTGTCCGGTGGCGCGCAGCGGCCGGCGGCGGTGATCCAGCAGTCGGCGAGCTGCTGGCCGTCGTCGCGCGACACACTCGTGGGGAGCGAAGCGAACCCGGTGCGATGCAGCGCCTCGTAAAGCCAGTCGCCGCTCGAGTCGCCGGTGAACATGCGGCCGGTGCGATTGGCCCCGTGCGCGCCGGGTGCGAGCCCCACCAGTACGAGCCGCGCTTGCGTGTCGCCGAATGCCGGCACCGGCCGGCCCCAATAGGTCTCGTCCCTGAAAGCCCGGCGCTTCTCGCGCGCCACCTGCAGGCAATGCTCACGCAGCCGAGGGCAGCGCTCGCAGGCGACCACCGCACGCGTGACCGCGGCGAGCGTGCGCCAGCGCGGAGCGGTCTTCTTCGATGGCGTCATCGCCCCAGCCACGTCACCTTCCGCACCACGCTGCCGCGACTGTCCTCGAGCCGCGACCAGTAGAGGCCCGGTCGCACGCGCGTGCCGTCGTCGGTGCGTCCATCCCAGACCACGACCGGGGCATCGCCAGAGAGTGCACGGCCCCAGATGCGCCGGCCGGTGGCATCCAGAATCGTGAGTGTCGCGCCACCCGTGACGCGCTCGGCGGCGAAGCGCACCTGACTGCGGGCGGGCTCGGGCGAAGCGCGAAGCGAAGCCACACACCCGCCATTCACGACCGCGCCGCAACCACCCGAGAGCCGGAGCAACGCGAACCCGCCGGGCCCGAGGGACAGCGCCACGCGCCGGCCCGTCGCCGTGGGTGAAGACGGCCACGCCTGCCACGGGCCACTCTCCGGCATCCGTTCGACGGTTCGCTCGCCCACCACATCGAGTGTCAACGTGCGCGCAGACGACGAATCACGATTGGCCACGAACAGGTAGGGCGCGCCCTCGGAGTCCGCGAACTGGCCGATCGTGGCGCGGCCTTCGACCGCCGCGAGCAGTGAATCGGGCATGAACGTCGTACCTCCCACCGGCGTGCCGCCGGCGTGTTCCGTCCCCAGCCACGCCAGGCCCGCGAGGCACTCGCCGATCGGCTTCACCAGCAGGTTGAGCAACCGCACCTGTTCGTAGTGCGGCGAGCGCTCGCCGGTGCCGTAGCGGATCATCCCGTCACCCCACGTCATGCCCGGATCGGGCGCGGGTGTCCAGTACGTGAAGTAACCGATGCCGCGCGTGCCGTAGGACAGCCACTGTGCGACCTGCCAGGCGAGCAGGCCGTCGTCCACGTCGCGGTAGGAACCGTGCTGCGTCACCAGCAGGATGCCCCAGAACGGCAGGCCCGACTCGCGTGCCACCTGCGCGGTGGCCGAGACGTTGTCCACGAACAGTCCCTGATCGCCGTTCACGCGATGGTCGTAGTGATCCGTGGACAGCACCGCGGGCTGCACCTCACTGACGTAGTGCCGCATGTGCGCGAGGAGCGCGTCGCGTGACGGAAACGCGCTGCGCCCCGAGAGATTGTTCCAGCCCGGGTGCAGGGGGTCGTGTGAACGTAATAGCCGGAACCATTCGGCGATCCTCGGGAACATGTCCTCCTTCGGTTCATCGCCCAGGTAGTAGCCGAGGAACGCGGGATGATCCCGGTACGCGATGACGATGCTATCCAGCGTCGCGAACGAGGACGGGTCGTTCTCATGCACGTGGTCGAGCCGGTTGTCGAGCAGCAGGTTCTTCACACCCACCTGCGCCGAGTACTCGAGGCGCAACAAGTTCGGCGGCACGAGCCCCGGGTCCTCCCACGCGAGCACGGTGGTGTTGAGTCCCGCGCCGGCCAGTTCGGCGTAGCGCGCGCTCGTGGTGGAGTCAGCAGGCGGCGCCACCCAGCCGAACAGGGCGAACCGTGGCAGTGTTGCCGTTCCGGGATGCGGGGGGGTCACGGCAGGCAGCTGCGGCGGCCTTCGCGGCGCGCGGTCGCCGGCCGCGGTGGCGGCGGCCAGCGACAGCATGAGGCACAGCAGGGCTGCCAAACGCAAGGCTCTCCCCGTTCTCCGGGTGCTTGAAAGCCCCCGGACAATTCCCTAGGTTGCGCCGGTGCTCGAACGATTGCGCAGCCTCATCCTCGGCGGTCGGAAGAACCTCTTCGACCCGAAGATCCATCACCAGCTTGCGCTGATCGCGTTCTTCGCCTGGGTGGGCCTGGGCTCTGACGGACTCTCGTCCTCGTCCTACGGTCCCGAGGAAGCGTTCCTCGCCCTCGGGTCGCACACCCACCTTGCACTGTACCTGACGGTGGCCATGGTGCTCACCGTCTTCCTGATCAGTGCGTCCTACACGCAGATCATCGAATTGTTCCCGCGCGGCGGCGGCGGCTACCTGGTCGCCACGAAGCTGCTCGGCACCACGCCGGGCCTGGTCTCGGGCGGCGCGCTGGTCGTGGACTACGTCCTCACCATCGCCATCTCGGTCGCCTCGGGTGTGGACGCCATCTTCTCGTTCCTGCCGCCCGAGTACGCACCGTTGAAAGTGCCATGCGAAGTCCTCGTCGTGGGTGGGCTCACGGCACTCAACCTGCGAGGGCTCAAGGAATCCGTGTCGGTGCTGATGCCGATCTTCGTGGCGTTCGTGGTGAGCCACTTCGCGCTGATCCTCTACGGCATCTTCACCCACCTGCATGCCTTCGGTCCGCTGGTCGGCGACACGATCGCCGACACGCGCACCGCCACGCAGGAGCTGGGCACGGTCGGCGTGCTCATGCTGTTCCTGCGCGCCTACTCACTCGGCGGCGGTACGTTCACGGGGATCGAGGCCGTCTCGAACAGCACCGGCATCCTGCGCGAGCCTCGCGTCGAGACCGGCAAGAAGACCATGACCTACATGGCGGCCTCGCTGGCGTTCACGGCCGGCGGCATCCTGCTCTGCTACCTGCTGAACGATGTCGTGCACGAGCCCGGCCGCACGCTCAACGCCTCGCTGTGGACCGTCCTGTCGCAGGACTGGCGGCTGTGGGGCCTGCCGATCGGCGCGGCCGTGGTGGTCTTCACGCTGTTGTCGGAAGGCGCGCTGCTGTTCGTGGCCGCGCAGACGGGCTTCGTGGCGGGTCCCGCCACGCTCGCCGCCATGGCCGTGGACCAGTGGGTGCCCAAGCGATTCGCGCACCTGTCCGAACGGCTCGTCACCCAGAACGGCATCGTCACCATGGGACTCGCCGCCATCGCGACGCTGCTCTATACCGGCGGCGCGGTGAAGCTGTTGATCGTCATGTACTCGATCAACGTGTTCCTCACCTTCACGCTGTCGCAGATGGGCATGGTGCGGCACTGGTGGCAGGTGCGGAGCACCGAGGCGCACTGGCGGCGGCGGTTCGTCCTGGCGACGCTCGGCACCACGGTCACGGGCGGGATCCTGGTGGTGACGGCGGTGATCAAATTCACGCAGGGCGGCTGGGTCACGCTGGCCGTGACCGGCGCGTTCGTGGGCCTGTGCATGCTCGTGCGTGCGCACTACCAGCGCGTGCGCGGCGTGCTCAAGAGCCTCGACGACGTGCTCTCGGACCTGCCCATGCCCGATCGCGAGACGGCCCCCGAGCTGGCGCCGGACGGCCCCACCGCCGTGGTGCTGGTGGAGTCCTATGCCGGTCTCGGCATCCACACGCTGCTCACCGTGCAGCGCATGTTCCCGCGCCACTTCAAGAACATGGTGTTCGTGTCGGTGGGTCTCGTGGACTCGGGTCAGTTCAAGGGCACCGAGAGCGTGCAGGAACTCGAGCAGAAGGTGCAGGGCGACCTCGAACGCTACGTCGAGCTGGCGCAGAAGATGGGTTACTACGCCGAGTATCGCTACACGCTCGGCACCGACCTCATCGAGGAGCTGGAACAGATCAGCCACGATCTGCAGAAGGAGTTCAGGCGCTCCATCGTGTTCGCCGGCCAGCTGGTGTTCCAGCGCGAGACCGTGTTCACGCGCACGCTCCACCACGAGACCGCGTTCAGCATCCAGCGCCGGCTGCAGTTCGTGGGCATCCAGGTGATCATCCTGCCCATCCGCGTCTGGGAGCGGCAGCGACCCGTCTGATGGCCTGAGGCCCGACATGCCTTACTCTGGTCGCGAGTCGCCACGCCGGCCGGAGGCCGAAGTCCTCGAGACGAGACATTCCGTGCCGGCCGGAGGCCGGCATCTGTAAAGGAGACCCGCCGTCATGTTCACGCTCGATCTCACCGGCAAGCACGCGCTCGTCCTCGGCGTCGCCAACCACCGCAGCCTCGCCTGGGCCATCGCCCAGCAACTGCACGCGGCCGGCGCCTCCCTGTGCCTCACGTACGCGAACGAGCGTCTGCAGAAGGGCGTCGAGGAGCTGGCCGCCACGCTCCCCGGCACGATCGTGCTGCCGTGCGATGTCGTGGACGATGCGCAGATCGACGGCGTGGCGAGGACACTCGGCGAGCGCTGGGGATCGCTCGAGATGCTCGCGCATGGTGTGGCGTTCGCGCACAAGGAGGACCTCGAGGGCTCGTTCGTGGCCACCTCGCGCGACGGCTTCCGCCTGACACTCGAGGTGAGTGCCTACTCCCTCCTCAACGTCACGCATCGCGTACTGCCCTTGCTCGAGAAGAACGGCGGCAGCATCGTGTCGCTCACCTACCTCGCCGCCGAGCGCGCCGTGCCCAACTACAACGTCATGGGCAGTGCGAAGGCCGTGCTCGAGCAGATCACGCGGCAGATGGCGTGGGAGCTGGGTCCGAAGAACATCCGTGTGAACGCGATCAGCGCCGGCCCGGTCAACACGCTGGCGGCACGCGGCGTGCGCGGGTTCACCGGCATGTACAAGGAACACGCCGAGCGCGCCGCGATGAAGCGCAACATCACGCAGGAGGAAGTCGGCAAGTGCGCGCTGTTCCTGCTCTCGGAGATGGCGAGCGGCACGACCGGCGAGGTGCTCTACGTGGACGCCGGCTACCGCGTGATGGGGATGTAGCCCCGCCGAACGCCGAGGGCCCGCTCGCCCACCCCGCGACGCGAGGACGCTCGCGCGGCCGGCTTCGCGCGCTCGAGCTCGCGGTCTGGCTGGGCCTCGCGCCGGCGAGCGCCGCGCAGGCAGAACCCGGCTGGCGATTCGAGGCGCGGATCGGCGGCGCCTGGAACGCCTCACTCCCCCTCGTGATCCGGCAGGACGGTCACGACGAGCTGAGGCTGAAGTCGAACTGGAGCACGTACGCACTCGAGACTCCGCTCTATTACGGCTGGCGCGTGACGCGGTGGGGCGAGCACGCCGGCTGGGCGTTCGACCTCACGCACCACAAGCTCTTCCTCCAGGACCCCCCACCCGAGGTGCGGAGCTTCGCCATCTCGCATGGTTACAACCTGCTCACCGTCCAACGGCTCTGGGAACGCGACCGGTGGTTCCATGGCTTGGGCCTGGGTGCGGTCGTCGCGCACCCAGAGAGCGAGGTCCGCGGCCGGCCGTTCGACGAGCACGGCGGGCTCTGGGGCACCGGCTATCACCTGAGCGGCCCCAGCGTCGCGGCGATGCTCGGCCACACACGCCGGATCAAGGGCCGCGTGCTCGGCAGCGCCGAAGTGCGCCTCACACTCTCGCATGCCCGCGTCCCGATCTCGGGGGGCGACGCGCTCGTACCGAACCTCGCCGTGCACGGCACGGTGGGAGTGGGATGGTCGAGCGCTCACTGAGCCGGTGCAGCCCGCGAGTGCTCGGCCCCGGGCGCCCGACCTTCGCAGCAGTCGTGACGCGCTCACGAACACCGTCATGACACGGGTGGCGCCGCCATGTCGCCGCACCTGTGGCGCCGAGGCACGGTCCCGACTACCGGGGCACATCACCCACCGCGCGACCAGAGTAGGGAATGCCCTGCGTTTCCATGTCCGGGAATAGTCGTGAGGGACTGGCGTAGTTCCTGCGTGACCGATCCGGAAGAGCCCGGCGAGTCCGAAAGGAGAACACCATGTTCCTCACCGCCACGTCGCACCCGACCGCCGGCGCGAACGCGCGCCGGACCCGCCGCACCGCATTCGTCTCCAAGCTGGTCGCAGGTTCCGCGCTGCTCATGCTCTCGCTGGCCCCGGTCGCACGGGCCCAGTATGACCACGTCATCGAGCCGCGCCCCACGATCTGGCGCGGGCTTCAGACCTGGGCCGAGGGCAATCTCGTGGACGTGCAGGTCCGTGTGGACGGACAGGCCGCTCCGCTCTACCTGGCGCCCGGCCGCAACGACCGCCGCTACCTGCAGGCTTTCGCCGGCCGCAACTACACGCTCGTGCTGCGCAACAACACCGGCCAGCGTGTCGCGGTGCTGATCGCCGTGGACGGCCTGAACGTGGTGAGTGGCGAGATGTCGCGGCTGCACTCGGACGAGCAGATGTACGTGTTGGCGCCGTGGCAGAGCACCACCATCCGGGGCTGGCGCACGAACCTCGACGAAGTGCGCCGGTTCGTGTTCGTGGACGAGCGCCGCAGCTACGCCGAGCGCACGGGCCAGGCGAACTCCGACATGGGCTGGATCCGCGTGCTGGCGTTCCGCGAGCAGCAGCGGCCGCTGGCGTGGGGCAAGATCCGGCAGGGCTACCGTGACGACGGCACCCGGGCGCAGGTCCCGCAGGAGTCGAACGAGAAGCGTGCGCGCGACAGCCGCGAGGAACAGGCCCCTCCGCCCGTGGCCGAGAACGCGCAGCCGAACAGTGGCAAGGCGGTGGTGCCGGAGGCTGAGGGCAACATGTCTCGCAGCGAACCGAAGGATGGCGGCACGTTCCCCGGCACGGGCTGGGGCGAGCGCCGCAGCGACCCGGTGCGTCGCGTCGAGTTCACCCCCGAGAAGTGGGCGACCGATCACCTCAAGTTCCGTTACGAGTACGCTTCGGGGCTGCGCGCACTGGGCATCATCCCGGTGACGGGTCCGTGGCGGGAGCGCCTCGGCGATCGCGACGGCGACCTGGGCTTCGCGAAGCCGCCGCGCTGGTAACGCACGGTCGCAAGCGGTCGAAACTCGAAGCCGCGGGGCCCACTCGGGCCCCGCGGCTTCATTCACGCCCCGGCGTGCGATTCGCCGGCGTCAGCGCGCGAACATGCTCTTCGCGACGAACAGCAGGTTCGCGGGGCGCTCGGCGAGCCGGCGCATGTACCACGGGAACCAGTGCTCGCCGTAGCTGATCAGCACGCGCACCGAGCGCCCGGCGCGCGCCAGCCGGAGCTGCTCCGGTCGCTGGATGCCGTAGAGCATCGCGATCTCGTAGCCACTCGAGGGGACACCCAGCCGCTCGGCGGTGCCGACGAGCCGCGAGGTCAGGATGGGGTCGTGCGTGCCGAGCGTGGCCCAGGCCCCGGCGGCGCGGCCCTCGGCGCTCCACAGTCGCTCGGCCATCCAATGGAAGTTCTCGTCCACTTCGCGCTTGTCGGGGAACGCCAGGTCCGGAGGCTCGGCGTAAGCGCCCTTCACGATGCGGATCGCGGGGCCGAGCGGCAGCAGGGACTCGAGGTCGGCGCGCGTGCGGCGCAGGTACGACTGCAGGCAGACGCCGATGTTGCCGTGCGTGCGTCGGATCTCGCGGTAGAGCGCGAGCGTGCCCTCGGTGTAGCCCGTGCCCTCCATGTCGATCCACAGCCGGCTGCCGTGCACGCGCGCGGCCTCGGCCAGCGCCCGCGTGTGGTGGGTGCACATGGCGGAGTCGATGTCGTAGCCCAGCTGCGTGGGCTTGATGCTCACCTCGCCCTGCACGCCTTCGACGGCCATGCGCTGGAGCACGGCCAGATAGTGCTCGAGCACGGCGTCGGCCTCGGCGCGGTGCTGCAGGTTCTCGCCCAGGTTCGTGAGCGTGACTCTCAGTCCTTGCTGGTTCTCGGCGAGTGCGGCCTTGACCGCGTCGTCCACGGTCTCGCCGGGCATGAACCGGCGCACGGCGTGCTTCACGAACTGCCGCTGGGTCGCCTGACGCTGGAGCCAGGCGCTGCGGGAGCCTGCGAGCAGGAGGTTTCGCATCGGGTTCATGTGGGGGGCGGCTCGAGTGGAGGGAGTGCGGGACCGGTCGCGGAGCCTAGCAGAGCCGATGCCGTGACGCAGCGTGGGCTCCGGCCGCTCGGGTGGCGCGATCGGGTCGCGCGAGCGACCGCCGCGCGCAGTCCGCGCAGTGGTCGTGTCGTCGGCGGGCGGGCTGACTCGCTGGCGCCGTGCGCGCACATCGAGCACCATGCTCGCCCGTGAACATCCGCCCTCTCGAGCTGGACGCACCCGCGGAGCAGGTCGCGCGCTGGGATCGCTTCGTGCACGACTGCCCGGAAGCCACGTTCTTCCACCGCGCGGCCTGGCGCACCGTGCTCGCGCGCACGTTCGGCCAGCCCACGCACTACCTGTTCGCGGAGTCCGGGGGCGAGATCCGCGGCGTATTGCCGCTGGCGCGCCAGAAGAGCTTGTTGCTGGGCGACGCGCTCATCTCGACGCCGTTCTGCGTCTACGGCGGGGTGGCGGCGGCCGAGCCCGCGGCGCGCGCCGCACTCGAGCAGGCCGCGATCGAACTGGCGGCCCGGCTCGGCGTGGCCCATCTCGAGTTCCGGAACCTCGCACCGCGGCGCGACGACTGGGTTCGGCGCACGAGCCACGCCACGTTCCGCAAGCCGATCTCGGCGGACGCCGGGGAGAACCTGCTCGCGATCCCGCGCAAGCAGCGCGCCGAGGTGCGCAAGGGCATCGAGCGCGGCCTCACCGCGACCGCCTCGCTGGAACCCGGACGCTGTTGGGAGCTGTATGCCACGAGTGTCCATCGCCATGGCACACCGGTTTACGCGCGGCGCTACTTCGACGATCTGGCCCGTGCGTTCGGGAACGACTGCGAGTTCTACTTCGCGCATCGGGACGGCCGAGCGGTGGCCTCGCTGCTGAATTTCTATTTTCGCGACGAGGTGCTCCCCTACTACGCCGGCAGCGACGGGAGCGGCCGCGACGGAGAAGTGCACCCGTTCATGTACTGGTCGCTCATGAACCATGCCGCCACGCGTGGCGCGCGATTGTTCGATTTCGGTCGCAGCCCCGCCGACAGCGGTGGGTACGCGTTCAAGAAGAACTTCGGGTTCGAGCCGCAACCGCTGGCGTACGAGTACCGGCTGGTGCGCGGCTCGCACGTGCCCGACACCGACCCCAAGAGCCCACGCTACGCGATGTTCGTCAACGTGTGGCGGCGGCTGCCGCGCGCGCTCGCGAATGCGGCCGGCCCGTGGCTGGCGCGGCAGATCGGCTGACGAGCCGTCACACCTCGGGATCCAGCGACTTCGACATGTTGAGCATGGCGCGGCCCGCCTTCACGTACCGGCGGGTGATCCACAGGCCCTTGGCGGTGTAGAGCTTCACGGCGGGCTCGTTGTCGGCGTGAACGTTGAGTTCGTATCGCGAGATCCCCATGGCACGGAACTCGGTGTGCGCGGCGTCCATGAGTGTGGCGCCCACGCCTCGGCCACGCGCGTTCGCGCCCACCGCCAGGTAGACCAGCTCGGGCACGGCCGCGACCTGGGCGGTTCCCGAGGTGAACTTGGCCCACAGCGCGCGCGCGAACCCCACCGGGTGCACCGTGAACAGGAACCGCGCCACGTCGAGCGGGCCGGCGAGCAGCGAGCCCGGGAACATCGCGGCGATGTCGCGCGTGATGAGCACGTAGCCCAGCAGCGAGCCGTCCGCTTCGAGCGCGACGATCGCGCGGGCGAGGCCACGCTCGAGGGCGCTGGCGTAGAAGCGCTGCACCACTTCGCCGCCGAGCGGCGTGAGGTCGCTCACGTCCCCGGGGAACGCCTGCATGTGCAGCGTGGCGAGCCCGGGCGCGTCGGCGGGGGTGGCGAGCCGCGTCGTCACCATGAGCAGGGCCGTCGCAGGAGGGTCATCCGCGGCACGATACACCAGCATGGAGCGCCGGTCCGCGCTCCGTCCTCAGAAGGCTCGCGAGAGATCGCGCCGGAATCTGGTATTGCTCCCCCCCATGTCCGTGGACCCCGGCCGCCGATCGGCGCAGCGCGCGTGGTGCTTCTACGATTGGGCCAACTCGGCCTTCGCGACGAGCGTGGTGTCCGCGATCCTGCCCGTGTACTTCGCGCGTATGGCGGCCAAGTCCATGCCGGCCCATGAGGCGACCGCGCTGTGGGGCTACGCCAGCGCGGCGGCACTGGCGCTGACCGCCGTGCTCTCCCCTGTCATGGGCGCGCTCGCCGACCAGACCCGGCGACGGAAGCCGCTGCTGCTGGGCTGCGTGTTGCTGGGGGCCGCCGGCACGCTCGCGCTGGCGTTCGTGCCACCCACCTCGTGGCTGGGCATCCTGCTGGCGTTCGGCTTCGCGTTCGTCGCCTTCGCGACCGGCAACGTGCTGTACGACTCGCTGCTGCCGGGCGTGGCCACGCCCGACGAGATGCACCGTGTTTCGGCGCGCGGATTCGCATGGGGCTACCTGGGCGGCGGACTGCTGCTGGCCGTGCACCTGCTCATGATCACGATGCCTCAGCGCTTCGGGCTCGCCGACGCGGGCGAGGCCACGCGCCTGGCGTTCGCGAGCGTGGCGGCGTGGTGGCTGGGCTTCTCGATCCCGCTGTTCCGGCGCGTGCCCGAGCCCGAGGGCGAGCGCTCCGGCGTGCCGGCGCGCCAGTTGGCCGGCGCCGTGTGGCGGCAGCTGCGCGGCACCATCGCCGGACTGCGCGCGCAGCCCGATCTGCTCAAGTTCCTGATCGCGTTCTGGCTCTACTCCGACGGCATCGGCACCATCATCAAGATGGCGACCATCTACGGGGTCGAGGTCGGACTGCGCGATGCGGATCTCATGGGGGCACTGCTCATGGTGCAACTGCTCGCCGCCCCCGCGTCCATCGTGTTCGGCCGGCTCGCCGCACCGCTCGGCCCGCGCGGCGCCGTCCTGCTCGGGATCGCCGGATACACCGGCATCAGCGTGTTCGCGTTCTTCCTTCAGCACGCCTGGCAGTTCTGGACACTCGCCGCGCTGGTGGCGATGTTCCAGGGTGGCACGCAGGCCCTGTCGCGATCCATGTTCGCCTCGCTGGTGCCTCGCGAGCGCACGAGCGAGATGTTCGGCTTCTACTCGGTGAGCGAGAAGCTGGCCGGCGTGGCCGGGCCGATCCTGTTCGGTCTGGTCACCCAGGCCACCGGCGGCGGGCGCATGGCCACGCTGTCGCTGCTGCCGCTGTTCCTGGGCGGCGGGTGGCTGTTGTCGCGCGTGGACCTGGCGCGCGGCCAGCGCGCCGCGCAACGGCCAGGCGGCGCCTGAAGCGCACACGGGCGAGCAGGCCGCACGACGCCGTGCGGTCGGCCGCGATCAGCGCCGCTTCCGCGCCGCCGCCTTCTTCTTCGCGCCGGATGGCTTCGACCTGCGGGCAGGGGCCTCGGCTGCCGCGGGCGTGGCGCGCTTGGCCACCTCACGCCACTGCTTGTCGGTGAGCTTCACTTCCAGCGCCTTCACGTTGCGCTCCAGCTGTTCCACGCTCGTCGCCCCCACGATCGCGCTGGCGACCGCGGGATTGCGCAGCACCCACGCCAGTGCCACCGCTGCGGGGTCGAGTCCGTGTTGAGCGCACCACGCCCCGAGCCCCTCGGCAGCAGCGATGTTGGCCGGCGTGAGCGCCTTCTGCGACTCCAGGAAGTGCGCGAACGTGCCCGCCGCCCGGCTGCCCTCGGGGCGCGCTCCGCCGGCGTACTTGTTCGTGAGCACGCCCTGGTCGAGCGGCGAGTACACGATCAACCCGATGCCGTTCCGCTGGCAGAACGCGGCGTGGCCCAGCTCGACGTGCAGGTCCAGAAGGTTG
>Ga0315912_10001894_pt1 | contig 23777 bp, 20 predicted proteins | sample VfabasoilMG_FD_204469 | JGI IMG/M metagenome (GOLD analysis project Ga0315912, IMG submission 204469) | Garden soil microbial communities collected in Santa Monica, California, United States - V. faba soil | ecosystem: Environmental > Terrestrial > Soil > Garden | place: USA: California... | reverse complement strand
TGGCAGGCTGCGCGGGCTGGCGCACTGGCTGATCATGTGGGGCTGCGTGCTTGCGGCGGCAATCACGTTCCCCCTGGTGTGGGGCTGGATTCACTTCGAAACGGTGCCCGGCGATCTTCATACGTACCGCACGTTCGTCTTCGGGATCGCGACCCAGGACTTCCCGGTCGATTCGATCATTGCGTTCGTTATCTTTCATGGTCTCGTCTGGTCGTCGTTCCTCGTGATCGCCGGCGTGATGCTCGCGTTCAGGAGACGGATGATCGATCACGGTGCCGTGGCCGTGCAGCAGTTCAGTCAAGACATCGTGCCGCTGCTGCTGCTCTTCGCCATCAGCGTCACCGGGCTGATGTTGACCGCGAGCTACACGTGGATGCGGGGCTACGCCTACGACTTCCTTGCCATCCTCCACGCGGCCACCGTCATCGTGACGTTGCTGTGGCTCCCATTCGGCAAGTTGTTCCACGTGTTCCAACGTCCGGCACAACTCGGGGTTGCGTTCTACAAGGATGCCGGCGCTCGTGAGCAACAGGCGTCGTGCCGTCGATGCGGCCAGCCGTACGCGTCTGTGGCCATGGTGCGCGATCTCACCGTGGTGGAGCAGGAGCTTGGGTTCCGCTACCAGTTGCCGAACGGTGGCCACTATCAGGAGGTCTGCCCGAAATGCCGGCGCGCGCTGTTTGGGCTCGCGCAAGGCGCGTTGTGGCGTGAGGCGCACGACACGAGAGAGGCAGGGTAGGCGGCGTGGCGCAGGTTCCTGTCGATCCGATTCGCATCATCGAGGGATTCGGCCCGCACCTGTCAGCGATGACAGGGACGCGTCTCTCTACCAGCGTCGAACCCGATCGCCTGGTCAAGACGCACTGCTGCTTCTGCGGTCAGCAGTGTGGGATCCAACTCAAAGTCCGCGGCAACGAGGTGATCGGCTTCGAGCCGTGGGAGGAGTTCCCGTTCAATCACGGCATGCTGTGTCCGAAGGGTGTGAAGCGCTATCTGCAGGGCGCGCATCCGGATCGATTGACGCACGCACTGCGCCGCGATCCGTCATCGCCATCCGGGTTCAGCCGGCTGCCGTATGGAGACGCGATCGCGCGTGTTGCGGGAGAGATCGCGCGCCTTCAGCAGGCACATGGCGCGGGTGCCATCGCCGTGCTCAGCGGCGCGAGCCTGACCACAGAAAAGACCTATCTGCTCGGGAAGTTCGCCCGCGTCTGCCTGAAGACGCCGTTCATCGACTACAACGGCCGTCTGTGCATGGTCAGCGCCGGAGCAGCGAACAAGAAAGCCTTCGGCATCGATCGCGCGACCAGTCCGTGGTCGGACATGATCGGCACCAATGTGATCTGGGTGGCCGGCTCCAACGTCGCCGAATGCTCGCCGATCACGACGAATTACATCTGGCAAGCACGCGAGCAGGGCGCCAAGGTGATCGTCCAGGACCCACGCATCACGCCAATCGCTCGGACGTGTGATCTCTATCTACCCGTGAAGCCTGGACGTGACGCCGCGCTTTTTGCCGGCGTGCTCCAGATCATGATCGAGCGCGACTGGCTCGATCACGAGTTCATCAGGGATTGCACCGTCGGGTTCGAGCAGGTTGCGGAGTACTGTCGCGAATGGACGCTCTCGCGCACCGCCGAAGTCACCGGCGTTCCGCAGCGCGCGATCATGCAGGCGGCCGAGTGGTGGGGCACCGCGAAGACCAGCTTCCTGCTCCACGCGCGCGGGATCGAGCATCACTCGAACGGAGTGCAGAACTCGCTCGGCACCATCAATCTGGTCCTGGCTTCTGGGCGCATCGGCAAGCCGAATAGCGGGTACGGCACGATCGTCGGCCAGGCGAACGGACAGGGTGGCCGCGAGCACGGTCAGAAGTGCGATCAGTTACCGGGCTGGCGCGACATCAGCAACCCGGAGCACCGGCGCCACATCGCGGGCGTCTGGGGTATCGACGAGAAGGAGCTGCCTGGCCCCGGCGTGGACGCCTACGAGCTCTTTCGGAAGATCGATCGAGGAGAGATCAAGGGACTCATCTCGATCTGCTTCAACCCGAAGGTATCGCTACCGGACAACAACTTCGTCACGCGTTGCCTCGAGAAGCTCGAGTTCTTCGCCGCGATCGACTTCTTTCTGAACGACACGGCATGGCACGCAGACGTCGTGCTGCCTGGAAGCCTGCACGAGGAAGACGAAGGCACGGTCACTCAGGTCGAAGGGCGCATCATCAAGATCAACAAGGCCGTGGACTGTCCGGGCGAGGCACGGCAGGACTGGCGCATCATCCAGGACATCGCGCAGGCTCTCGGCAGACCGCACGGTTTTGCGTTCACTGAGCCGCAGGAGATCTTCGAGGAACTGCGGGTCGCAAGCAAAGGCGGCGTTGCGGACTACTCAGGCGTGACGTACGAGAAGGTTACGCAGCAACTCGGCGTGTTCTGGCCTTGCTATAGCGAGGATCCGAAGACAGGGAAGCCGATCAGCGATCACCAGGGAACGCCGCGTCTCTTCGAGCGGGGGAGCTACAACCCTGTGGCGAAGGGGACCGGTCCCTTCTACTTCCCTGATGGTCGCGCGCGATTCAACGTCGCTGACTATCGGCCGCCCGTGGACGATGGGAGCGAGGAGTATCCGATTTACCTGACCACTGGCCGTGTCGTCAGCCAGTTCCTCTCTGGGACGCAAACGCGACGGATCGGCCCGCTCGTTCGGCAGTACGCGGAGCCGCGTATCGAGATGCATCCGCGACTCGCCGAGAAGCTGGGCATCGCTGATGGCGATTGGGCGACGGCTGAGACCCGGCGAGGAACGATCACGCTGCGTGCGCAGGTTGTGACGACCATCCGGCCCGACACGATCTTCATCCCCTATCACTGGGCAGGCCGCAAGAGCGCGAACCAGTTGACCGTGGCCGCTCAGGATCCGATCAGCAAGATTCCCCAGTACAAGGTGTGCGGGTGCCGTGTGCGTAAAGCGGACGCCGCGCCGGATTACGCGGCGATTCTCGAGCCGCAGCAATAGGACGCTCGCCGCATGCCGAAGCCGGACGATCTGCACTTCTTCATCGACCCGAATCGCTGCATCGGATGTCAGTCGTGTCTGCACGCGTGCACGGAGTGCGACACGCATCGCGGGGAATCGATGATTCACCTCGAGTACGTCAACCGCGCGGAGAGCGTGCAGACGGTGCCCGTGGTGTGTATGCACTGCGAGCAGCCGACGTGCGCGGAGGTGTGTCCGGCGGACGCGATCAAGCGGACCAGTGATGGCGTCGTGCAGTCTGCGCGTAAACCGCGCTGCATCGCGTGCGGGAACTGTGTGGTGGCGTGTCCGTTCGGCGTGCCCGAGCTCTACGAGGACCGCAAGATCATGATGAAGTGCGACATGTGCTACGACCGGTCGAGCGTCGGCAAGAAGCCGATGTGCGCGACCGTCTGCCCCAGCCAGGCGCTCTTCTTCGGCACGCGCGAAGAGATTGAGCGGCTCCGGCCGCAGTCCACGCCGATCAACACGTTTCAGTTCGGCGCTCAGACGATCACGACGCAGGTTCACATGATGGTGCCGCGCGCGCTCGCCACCCGCGCCACGTACGTGGACGTGGCTGCTGCGATGGACGAGCAGCCTCGCAGTCGCGCGGTCTCGCTCAAGGTCATCGGCGATCCCTTCGCCGACGTCGAGGTATAGCGATGGCCGATCTCAACTCACGCGGTATGAGCCGCGAGCAGATCTCGATACCGCCTGATGGTGCGCCGCTCGACGTGCAGCCCGCCTGGCGGCAGGACTTCCCGATCGACTGGCCGCAGGACCTGTACGTCGAGCGCCGCGACTTCATGAAGTTCATGGTGTTGACGAGCGCGGCGTTCACGTTGGGGCAGGTCTGCATCGGCCTGCAGAACTGGTATCGCAAGCAGACGGGTCAGCCACCCGTTCGGCGGATCGCGTCTGTGGACGACATCGCGGTTGGCGCCGCGATCGGGTTCGCGTATCCGGATGAGCACGAGCCCTGCCTGCTTGTTCGTCTCACGACGAACGAGTTCGTCGCGTTCGGGCAGAAGTGCACGCACCTGTCGTGCGCGGTCATCCCGCAGCCTGCGGAAGGCAGCTTCTACTGTCCCTGCCACGAAGGCCGCTTCGACCTTCGCACCGGCGTCCCGATTGCCGGTCCACCGCGCCGGCCGCTCACGCGCGTCGTGCTCGAGCGGCGAGGGCAGGACATCTACGCGGTCGGCGTCGAGGAGCGGACCACATGAGCGCGCCGGCCAGACGTCCGTTCAGTCGCGAGCAGCGGCTCACGATCATCCAGGGCATGTTGGTCTTCGTGCTGATCGTCGTTGTGCTGCAACTCTGGCTGTTGACGGCGACGATGAACGCGTGGCTTGGCGGAGACGAGTCGATCGTGTGGCCCGCAGCCGCGGCAAGCGCTGCGGGCCTTGCTCTGAACGTCGGACTATTTCTTTACCTGACTCGTCTCGAGCGGACGAGAAGCGGCGGGTCGTAGGATGGTGTCGAGCGTCAGCGCACGTGGGAACAGGATGTTGTTCTCCAGATGCACGTGCAGGTGCATGGCGTCCTCGAGCTCTGAGAGCCCGTAATACAGCGCGCGGAACGTCTCACAGGCCCACGCCGGTGCGACGTAGCCATCAGTGATGCTGCGAAGCTCGGAGAGTAACGCGCCTGCCTGGTCGTGCTCGTGCTCCATCATCGCAATCGGCGCATAGAGCCGGAGATCCGAGTGCTCCGTCCTGGTTTCGAGAGTCCTGATGGCAGGGAACAGCACGAGCTCCTCTTTGCGCATGTGCAGATGGAGGTCGGCAGACAACTCCGAGACGATCGCTGCCACGCGCGTGACGTGCGGTGCTTTCGCGCCATGGACGCGGGACACTTTCGCCGCCATCGATTCGAGTCGCGGCAGCTCGTCGCGCAGTGGGTCGTGATACGTCGTGATGATGTGATCGATGAGCTCCCCGAGCGCTTCGGTCGCCCACTCGTGCGTGTCTGACTCAGGCGCGTGCGCCGATGCTTCGATCGCCTCGACAATCTCCGTAAACCGCACGCCCTGCTCTTCACACGCTGACGACAACGGCGTTCTGCCGCCGCAGCAGAAATCGATCCCGTGGCGTTGAAATACACGGACGCTGGACGGCATCGTGGATGCGATCTCAGCGACGGTGGTCAATGCAGTGATGTTCATAAAGTCATACCTCTGTAGTGTTCGCCTTGCTCACAAGGTGACGATCACGATCAGCGTCGTCAGGATCGAGACAGCGACCAGGCTCCAGCCAAGCGCGCGAAGCTTTGATGCTGCGGGAGGCCTGGCGGCGACGATTGCCGCGGTAAGCAGCCCTGGCGCGGATGCAACCAGGACCTGCGTTGGCAGCCATCCTGTTGCCGTCATCACTCCAATCAGCACAGTTGCGACAGCCGACACGACGAGCGTTGCGCGCCGTGTCGCAGCGGCCGCGTAAGGATCGCCGCCCGCCCTGACGCGAAGGATGACGACGCGTACGGCGAGCGTTGTCGTCGTGAACAACAGCGCAAATGGAATCGCGATGGCGACTCCCACTGCTGTCGATGCGCCCGCCGCCATCGCGATCGGGACCGAGACACCGGCGAACGCGAGCGCCGCCGCGGCCTCGCCGAACCAGGACTTCTCGCGCCCGTTGACCATCGCAACGATCAGGACGGCAGCGGGAATCACCGGTACGGCAAGCGACCAACGGGCGACGTGATCGAGTCGAGCGGCCGCGAGAAGGCCGGCGGCCAACCCGATGGCGACACAGCATCCGAGCCACGCTCTGGCGGACGCATCGAGCTCCCGTTTTGCCCGCGAACCACGTTGACCGAGCACGATCGCTGCCGGCTCGTGTGCGAGGAACCCGGAGATGACGGCGATGGACAGGAGCACGCCCGCTGTGGACACTCCGGCCACACCGAAGGCGCTCACGAGCGGAAACGTCACTTGCCCGTACGCGCCATGTTCTTTCGGAAGCCACGCCTTCATTGGTGTCTTGGGCTCAGCGACTGCGAAACGAGTGCCACTGCAAGTCGAATCAGACAGCGTGCGTTGCCGATGCGGGAGGCGTAATTGAGCGAAGCGGGCTGGGGGAGTTTCGCCCGGGGGCGCGTATTATTCCCCACGGCTCGTTCGATTGGTTACAGGCAGACGTTTACTCGAGTGACATGGCCGACACACCGAAGAGCTCGCCAATCCTGCGCTTCAGCGCCGCGGTGCTGAAGAAAGACCTCGCCAAGGCTCGAGACAATCTGTCTGCTGTCGTGCTCCGCGACAACCATCTCTGGCTTGGTGGTGACGAGGGGACGTCGATCGATCGGATGACTCGCGATGCACGCGGTAACTTCGGCGAGCACACTCGCTTCGAGCTGAAAGACATTCTCCGTCTTCCCGCGCCGGCGAAAGAAGAGATCGACATCGAAGGTCTCGACCTCGACGGCGGCTACTTGTGGCTGATCGGGTCGCATAGCGCCAAGCGGAAGAAAGCGGAGAGCGACAAGTCGCTCTCCGAAAACATCGATCGCCTGGGCACAGTCGAAATGGATGGCAATCGGTTCACGCTGGCTCGCGTGCCGTTGAATGCGAGCGCTGAGCCCGTTGCGAAACATGGATCGCTGACGGCCGCGCGTCTCACAGGCGACGCGAGCGGCAACGTGCTGACGGCCGCGCTGAAGGAAGACCATCACCTTGGGCGTTTCGTGCCACGCAGGTCGAGCGATGGAGCCATCAAAGGGGTTCCGAGCAAGGACAACGGGTTTGATGTGGAAGGCTTAGCGGTGTCGGGTAACCGCGTGTTCCTCGGCCTGCGCGGTCCGGTTCTTCGCGGTTGGGCAATCGTGATCGAGCTCTGCGTCAAGACGTCATCTGATGACGCGCTCTCGCTCGAGGCGATTGGACCGGCAGGTGAGCCCTACATCAAACATTTCCTGCAGCTCGATGGCCTCGGCGTCCGCGAACTGTCGATCCATGGCAAGGATCTCCTCGTTCTCGCGGGTCCATCGATGGACCTCGATGGCCCAGTCTTCATCTATCGATGGAAGAAGGCGCTCGAATCAACGGCGGGCTCGCTGACGATGCGCGAGGATCTGGTGAAGGCGGTCACCGTGCCGTTCAAAGAGAAGAAGGATCACGCAGAGGGCCTCTCGATCGCTACGCGCTCCCCGCTGTCGGTGCTCATCTCATACGACTCGCCGCACAAGACGCGTTTCGACGGTGCGGATGACAGCGGCGTATCGGCCGACATCTTCGACGTATCGCTCTGAGCGCGCGGCGGGACCTATAATCACGCTCCTGATGGCGACAGCTCAATCGCTGCGTACCGTCGCTTTGCTCGCGGCATGGATGACTGTCGCGATACCCGCTCACACGCAGTGGCTGAACTACCCGACACCAGGTCTCCCTCGAACTGCTGACGGCAAGCCGGATCTCTCGGCACCGGCGGCGACTCGCGACGGTCATCCCGACTTGTCAGGAGTGTGGGCGTCGGAATGCGGGATCTATGGGCGCGACGCGTGCTTTCCACAGCGAGGTTTGTTCTTCGATCTGGCACGCGGTCTCGCACCCGAGGACGTGACGATGACGGCGTGGGCGGCGGCGATCGCCACACAGCGATCGAGTCGCGACCACGTGGACGACCCGCTCGGATATTGCCTGCCGCCCGGTTTTCCACGCATCACTTTCGGGGGCGGGCCTTTCAAGATCATCCACGCGCCTGGCGTCACCGCGTTCTTCTACGAGACGCTGGCCGGAGCGATGTTTCGCCAGGTCTTCACCGATGGCCGGCCACTGCCTGCGAATCCAGACCCATCGTGGTTGGGATACTCCGTCGGAAGGTGGGTCGGTAATGTCTTCGTCGTCGAGACCACCGGGCTGAAGGATGGAGGATGGCTCGATACGCGGGTGGGTCGCCCGCACAGCGATGCGCTGAAAGTGACGGAGCGATTCGAGCGGAGCAGCATCGGCACCCTGATGCTGACGCTCACGATCGACGACCCGAAGGCATTCCTCAAACCGTGGACGGTGAAGGCGCCGCTCTCACTGCTCCCGGACACCGAGCTCATCGAGAGCTTTTGCGACGGTCAGCAGAAAACGATGGAGCGGAGGCAGATCACGCCGCCTCCTCCGGAGCCGCCCAGCCCAAGGCCGTAGCGGTCGAAGCACACGAGAAATCGCGAGATTCGTGGCGTTATTCCGCGGGGGAATAATCGCCATTCGAGCTTGATATGTCAGTGCCTGTCGTGCGACTCTCGCGTCGCATGCGGCTCGTCCCGGTAGGCTGTGCGCTCGGCGCCGTGGCTGTCGTGTCGATGGTCTCCCTGAGTGGGCAGTCAGCGCCCCTGCGAGCGCAAGGAAATGCTCCGCCACCCTCGGTGGAGAAAACCCGCGCTCTTCTCGATCAGTACTGCGTCACCTGTCACAACGATCGGCTGAAGACTGCGAACCTCTCGCTTCAGGGCGCAGACCTGACGAAGGTCCCCGATCACGCCGAGCTCTGGGAGAGGGTGATTCGCAAGCTTCGCGCGGGGGTCATGCCGCCGCCCGATCTACCGCGTCCCGCGCTTGCTGACTACGAAGGGCTGCGCGATTGGCTCGAGGCCGAGATCGATCGCACCACTGCTACGAAGGTGCATCCAGGCTCTGTCGTCCTGCATCGGCTGAACCGCACGGAATACGCGAACGCGGTGCGCGACCTCCTCGATCTGCGCATCGACGTCACGACGTTGCTCCCGCCGGACGACTCTGCCAACGGGTTCGACAACATCGCAGGGTCGCTCACGATCTCTCCGACGCTGCTCGAGTCGTACGCGACAGCAGCGGCCCGTGTCGCGCGCATGGCAGTCGGATACTGGAAGTCTCCGGCCGAAGCTACGTACCTCGCGTCGAGCGACGCCTCGCAAAATCATCGGCTCGAGGGGATGCCGTTCGGCACGCGCGGTGGCATCGTCGCTCGACACGACTTTCCGGCGGACGGCGAATACAAGTTCTCGATCCAGAACTTCGGCATCGGAAGCTTCGTCCCCAACGAACAGCTCGCCCTCATCATCGATGGCGAGCGCGCGCATGTCTGGACGTATCGCGGCGTCGGGATGGCAGTCGGCATGACCGCGGATGGCGACGGGACTCTTGAAGTGACGGTTCCGGTCCGCGCCGGCTCGCGCGTGGTTGGCGCCACGTTCCTGGCCACCAACTATCGCCCGAGTCTCGACATCATCCGCCAGTACGATCGAAAGTCGCTCGAGAACAACACCATCCCGCAGCTCGAGTACTACCCGGCCATCGGGTTCGTCCGGATTCAGGGGCCGTTCAACGCGCAGCGCCCTGTTGCCTCGGCGAGCCGCGAGAAGGTGTTCACCTGCAGGCCCACGCAGTTGTCGCAAGAGGCCACCTGCGCAACGCAGATCCTGACAACGCTCGCGCGCCGCGCCTATCGTCGTCCGCCCACGGCGCAGGAGATCGCGACGTTGAAGTCGTTCTTCGAGCAAGGTCGCAAGGACGCGACGTTTGACGACGGGATCGAGTACGCGTTGCGACTCCTGCTGGCGAGCCCGCAGTTCCTGGTGCGCGCCGAGCGAGAGCCTACCGTTACGACAGTCCGCGCGGGGCAGACATATCGGATCAGTGATCTCGAGCTCGCGTCGCGCCTGTCGTTCTTCCTCTGGAGCAGCATCCCGGACGATGAGCTGATCGCGGTTGCGAGCCAGGGACGACTCAAGCAGCCGCAGGTGCTCGAGCAGCAGGTGCGGCGGATGCTGGCCGATCCGCGCTCGGAAGCACTCGTCTCCAACTTCGCGCAGCAGTTGCTCTACCTGCGCAATTTGCCGGCGACGTCTCCCGACGGCATCTTCTATCCCAAGTGGGACGATGAGCTGCGGCAAAGCCTCAAGCGCGAGTCGGAGCTGTTCTTCGACAGCATCATCCGCGAGGACCGCGACATCGTTGACCTGCTGACCGCGGACTATACGTTCGTCAACGAGCGGCTCGCGCGGCACTACGGCATCCCGAATGTGTATGGGTCGCGATTCCGTCGCGTCACGTTGCCTCCGGAGATGGACTATCGGCGCGGGTTGCTCGGGAAGGGCAGTTTTCTCGCGGTCACGTGGACGCAGAACTTCCGGTCCTCACCGGTGAAGCGCGGCGTCTGGGTGCTGGAGAACATTCTCGGGACGCCACCGCCGGAGCCGCCGCCCAACGTTCCTGCGCTCGAGGACACAAAAGGTGAGAGCGGGAAGGTGCTGACCTTGAGGGAGCAGATGACGCTCCATCGCGCCAGCCCGACGTGTGCCGGGTGTCACAAGATCATGGACCCGATCGGGTTCGCGCTCGAGAACTTCGACGCCGACGCGAGCTGGCGCAGCAAGCAGGGTGGCGAAGGCGGCACGCCAATCGACGTGAAGGTGAAGTTGTACGACGGGCAGGACGTGAACGGGCCGGCTGGATTGCGCAACGCACTGATGCGCTACTCGCCGCAGTTCGTGCGGATGTTCATCGAGAAGGTGATGACGTACGCGATCGGGCGTGGCCTCGAGTACACGGACATGCCGACCGTTCGCTCGATCGCGCACGACGTTGGTGGGGACAGCAACCGGTTCTCCTCCATCGTGCTCGGCGTGGTGAAGAGCCCGCAGTTTCAGATGAGGGTGAAGGGGGACGAACCAGCTACGGTTCGAGCATCAGTAACTCGTTAACTCACAATTCCCAATCTCCAAGTCCCCGTTGGCTGGTTGCTTTTGGGAGTTGGGAGTTGGACGTTGGGAGTTGACGCGAGGAGATCGCGAGATGTTCGTTTCAAAGAAGCACATTGCTCGACGAACCTTCCTCCGGGGCGCAGGCGTGACGCTCGCGCTTCCTCTTCTGGAGTCGATGCTGCCGGCGCTGACGCCGACGCGCATGACGGCTGCGGCGCCGGTACGCCGCTTCGTCGGCATTTGGCATCCGCACGGCGCGGCGCCCGGCTACTGGAGTCCGCTCAAGGAAGGGAAGGACTTCGACTTCTCCTTCATCACCAAGCCACTGGAGCCGTATCGAAATCGCGTCGTCCTCATCACCGGCCTGGACATGCCGGAGGCGATGGCGACGACCGACGAACCGGGTGGCGATCACGCGCGCGGCGCGGTGCTGCTCTCGGGTGCGCGGCCGCGGCGCAATGCGGTCAGCCCGTTCCTCGGCATCACTGTCGATCAGCACATCGCCAACAAGTACGGGCAGGACACGATCCTCTCGTCGCTGCAGCTCGGCGTCGAAGACATGGGGAACTTCGGCAACTGCAACTGGGGTTACAGCTGCGCCTACACGAATTCGATCTCGTGGTCATCGCCCACGCAGCCGCTGCCGACGCAGGTCAACCCGCGCGTGGTGTTCGAGCGACTCTTCGGCGACGGCACGAGCGCGGAAGAACGGCGGCGCGATCGCCAGCGCAACGCCAGCATTCTCGACGCCGTCGTCGAACAGCTCGGGTCGTTCAAGAATCACCTCGGCGCCGACGACAAGGTGCGTGTCGACACCTATGTTGACAACATTCGCGAGCTCGAACGCCGCATCAAGATCGCGATGGACAACTCGGTGAAGGAGCCGACAGCAGATGTGCCGTTCGGTCTACCCGAGAGCAAGCATCTGCACTTCCGATTGATGTACGACCTGATGGCGCTCGCGTTCGAAGGCGACATCACGCGATCGATCACCTTCATGCTCGGTCGCGACTTGAGCGGCGCGAGTTTCCCTGAGTCAGGGTTCACCGGTGGCTGGCATGGCACGTCGCACCACGGCGACAAGCCCGAGAACGTCGCCAACTACTCCAAGGTCAACCGGTATCACGTGCAGAACCTGGCGTACTTCTGCGAGAAGCTCCAGGCGATCCCAGACGGAGATGGCAGGCTGCTCGATCACGTGCTGATCTACAAGGGCAGCAACATGGGCAACTCGCACCGCCACGCGCACGAAAAGGTGCCGGTAGTTCTCGTCGGTGGCATCGACGGTACGTTCAAGGGGAACCGGCATCTCGTGTTCCCGGACAACACGCAGCGGACGTCGAACATGCTGCTCAGCATCCTGCATCTCTACGGGATCGACATGGACAAGATCGGGACGAGCACCGGCAGGCTGCAGCCGCTCGAGATGGTGTGATGCGGTTCGCCTTCGCGATCGTCGTGTCTGTCGTGAGCCTCGTGGCGACAGTCCCCGTGCGTGCGCAGCTCTCGCCTCGCCCGACGCGGCCCCAAGTCGTCCCGCCTCAGGGCCCCGTGCGCCAGGTGATCTTCAAGAACTGCACCTCGTGCCATGGGATCGACGACTACGCCTACAGCGCGCTCGACCGCGCGGGATGGGACGGGCTGATTACAGCGAAGCACAGCGACATGAACGTAGCTGTGCCAGAGAAGGAACGCGCCCTGCTGCTCGATTGGCTGGAAGTGCGCTTCGGTCCGACGACGAAACCGTTCCCGCGCACCTACGTGGCGCGCGAAGTGACAACGTTCTTCACCGACAGTGAGGCCGAGGCGCTGCTGAAGCGATCGTGCACCTCGTGTCACGCCGTTGATCGAGTCAACGCCGCACGCTTCAGCCCGGACCGCTGGCGAGTCATCACACTGGACATGCGCGAACGTGGCGCGAAGCTCCAGGATGAGGAAGTGGAGCGGCTCGTCGAGTGGCTGGGCCGCACCAAGGGCACGAACGACAGTGACCGGCAGTAGACGCATGACACGTATCGCGCTGTTCTCTCTGTGCCTTCTTCTTGTCGCGGGAACAGTCCGCGCGGCCACGACTGATGTCGCCGATGCGGCGATGCGTGGCAATCGGGAGGCCGTCCGCGCTGCGATCGCACGCAAAGCCGACGTCAACGCGACCCAGGTGGATGGCACGACGGCACTCCATTGGGCGGCCGAACGTGACGACCTAGAGATAGCGGATCTGCTGATCAAGGCAGGCGCGCGTGCGATGGTCCGTAGTCGAGAGGGCGTAACGCCCTTGCAGCTGGCGGCGATCAACGGAAGCGCGTCGATGATCGATCGACTGCTGAAGGCGGGCGCCGACGCGAACACGCCGCTGACGGCGGCCGGTGACACCGCCTTGATGATGGCGGCGCGCACCGGGAAGGCGGACGCGGTTCGTGTGCTGGTAGAGGGTGGCGGCAACGTCAACGCGAAAGAGACATGGGGCGGGACGACGGCGCTGATGTGGGCCGTGTCCGAGGGGCACGCGGACGCCGCGAAGTTGCTCGTCGATGCCGGCGCCGACGTCAACGCGCGGTCGAACTACGTTGCGGCTGCCAATGGGCGCGGATTCGAGGGACGCACGCCACTATCGAACCGGGCGACAGACGCCAGGCCTGAGGAGTTTGCGAGCGGTTGGCTGACGCCGCTGATGTTCGCCGCACGCGAAGGCGACGTCGAGCTCGCGCGTCTCCTCGTCGAGGCTCGCGCCGACGTTGACGCAGGCGCCGGCGATGGCAAGACCGCCCTCTCGCTGGCCATCTTCAACGGCAATTACGAAGTGGCCTCGTATCTCGTCGACAGCAAGGCGGACCCCAACAAGGCGGATGCCCAGCGATTCACGCCGCTGTTCTGGGCGGTCGATCGCCGCAACATGGAAACGGCGCCGAACTTCCCGTGGATGGTGACGGCCGATCCGCTGCCGCTCATTCGCAAGCTGCTCGATGCCGGCGCCAACCCCAACGCCCTCGTCAACAACACACCGCGTGCCCGCATGCGCGAGGGCTCCCCGCGCATCGTCTTTGCCACGGCGCTGATGCGAGCCACGTTCGCTGCCGATCTCGAGCTCGTGAAGCTGCTGCTCGACCGCGGTGCCGATCCGAAGATCGTCTCGAGAGACGGCGAGACGATGGTCTCGGCGGCGGCGGGCCTGGCATTCATTCACGGGTACCACCGCGGGAAGTCTCCGGAGGAACGGCTGCAGGTCGTGAAGCTGTTCGTCGAGCTGGGCAACGACGTCAACCAGCCGGACGACTACGGGATCACGCCGTTGATGGCGGCAGCGAACTACGGCAACGTCGCGATCATTCAATATCTAATCGCCGCCGGCGCCGATTTGAGCGCTCACGATCTTGGCAAGAAGAACGACGGGGCATTCGGTTCGAGCAACGAGCCGCTGATGCCCATCGACTACGCGATCGGCGTCGGCACGTTCGTGCCGAACAACGCCGTGATCATTCACGAGGACGCCGTCGCGTTGATGGCGAAGGTGATGAAGGATCGCGGCATCGTTCACACGACATCCGAGTGCACGCTGCGCGGTTTCACCTGCGCGCAGGCCAGGGTCGATCCCAAAGTAGCGTCACCCGCCGAGATCATGCGCGCCCGCAAGCTCGCCATCGGTCATCAGCTCGAAGGTGTGACCGGTGGGTTAGAGGCGAAGTAGTCCTTAGTCCTTCGTGCTTAGTCCTGTTCTTGGTCCTAAGTCCTGGGTCCTGGCATCCAACGTGCTCGCCGGTGGCGGCATGGGTGTCTATCGCTTTGAAGATCTGCGCGTGTGGCAGGCAGCGAAGCAACAGTGCGATCGAGTGGGGGCGCTGTTGAAAACGCCGGCGTTTCGACGCGATCGCGAAATCTCGAGCCAGATGAATGACGCGTCCCTCTCGGTGATGTTCAACATCAGTGAGGGATTTCTGCGACGTCGCGATAAAGAGACGTTGCAGTTTCTGCGATATGCATTCGCCTCCAACGGGGAACTGAAGTCCGCTTACTACGCCGCCGAGGGTCGTGACTACCTCCCATCATCAGAGACTGCCGGCTTGATCTCGCTGAACGAGAGCATTGCGAAGATGATTCGCCGCTGGATGGCGACGTTGGAACCCAGCGGACAAAGGACCAAGGACCAAGGACGGACCAAGGACCAAGGACGGACCAAGAACCAGGGACCAAGGACCAAGGACCACCCTTGACCAAAACCCCAGATCTCAATCTGCTTCCGATCGTCGTGGCGCTGTACGAAGAGCTGAGCGTCAGCCGTGCGGCAAAACAGCTCGGGATGAGTCAGCCTGCGGTCAGCAAGGCGCTGCGTCGTCTCCGAGAAACCTTCGACGACCCGCTCTTCGTCCGCGGGCCGAGCGGGATCGTGCCCACGCCACGTGCGCACGCGATTGTCCGCGCGTCGCGCCCGCACCTGCAGCAGCTGCAGGAGGATCTGCTCAAGAGCGAACTGTTCGATCCGGTGACGAGCACGCGGGCGATTGTGCTGGGCCTCTCGGACGTCGCGGAGATGGCGTTCCTGTCATCGATCCTCGACCACTTTCGCGCACACGCACCCAAGTGTCCGGTGAGCACCGTCACGCTGCCCGATGCGCAGTTGGCAGAGAGCTTGGAGAAAGGCGACGTGGATGTGGCCGCAGGGTACTTCCCGGCGCTCGCGCAGAGAAACTTCCGCCAGCGGCGGCTGAGCAGACATGGGTTCGCCTGCCTGATGCGCGCGGGGCATCCGCTGTGGAAGAGCCGATTGACGGTGTCTGCCTACATGGCGGCCGAGCACGTCGTCGTTCGACGTGCGGGCCGGAGTCAGGAAGTGCTCGAGCGGTTTCTCGAGAAGCGGAAGATGCGCCGGAAGATTGCGCTCTACACGTCGAGCGTACTGAGCGTCCCGTTCATTGTCATGGACACGCAACTGGTCGCAACGCTGCCGTATGGTGTGGTCACGCGATTCGCATCGCTGACGTCACAAGTGGCCGCCGCGCTCCCGCCGTTCGACGCGACCTACGACCTCAAGCTGCACTGGCATCGTCGATTCGACAACGAGCCGCGCAGCATCTGGCTGCGCGATCAACTCGCTTTGGTCTTCAAAGATCACCAATGGCTTCAGCCGCCCCCGGGGCCCGCGCCCTTTCTCGAGTCCTGACAGGGAAGCGTTGATTCCATGCGGACACAAGTAGGCATCGTCGGCGCCGGCCCGGCAGGGTTACTGCTCGGACATTTGCTTCATCTGAACGGCATCGACTCGGTCATCGTCGAGAATCGCAGCCGCGAGTACGTGACCGATCGCGTGCGGGCAGGCGTCCTCGAGCAGGGCACCGTGGATCTGTTGAATGCGATGGGTGTCGGTGCGCGACTCCAGCGACTCGGCTTGCGCCACGATGGTCTCTACGTCAGCTTCCAGGGGCGGCGGCACCGGATCGATCTCGCTGAGCTCACCGGTGGCAAGGCCATCACGGTCTACGGGCAGAACGAGGTCGTCAACGATCTGATCGATGCGCGGAGCGAGACGACGCGCCCGTTGTACTTCGAAGCCGAGCAGGTCTCCGTCGGCGATCTCGAATCCTCGGGTCCTGTGCTTCGATTCAGACACGGTGGATCCGATCACGAGGTGCGCTGCGACTTCATCGCCGGCTGCGACGGATTTCATGGCGTCTGCCGCCCCTCGATTCCGGAGGGCGTTCTCACCGGATACGACCGTGTGTACCCCTTCGGATGGCTTGGGATCCTTGCCGAAGCGGCGCCTTCCTGCGACGAGCTCGTCTACACGCTTCACGAGCGCGGATTCGCGTTGTTCAGCATGCGCTCGCCGACGATTACGCGGCTCTATTTTCAAGTGCCGCCAGACGAGCCGATTGCGAAATGGTCTGACGACGCCATCTGGCAGGAGATGCTCACGCGGATGACGACGATCGACGGCTGGAAGCCCAATGTAGGGCGCATCGTCCAGAAAGGCGTGACGCCGATGCGCAGCTTCGTGGCTGCGCCCATGCGTCACGGACGCTTGTTTCTGGCTGGCGACGCCGCGCATATCGTTCCGCCGACCGGGGCCAAAGGGCTGAACCTCGCTGCGTCGGATGTCCTGGTGCTTGCGCGTGCGCTGAAGGCGTTCTACGAGCGCGGCCGCACTGAGTGGCTGGACGAGTACTCAGATGTCTGCCTTCGCCGCGTGTGGAAGGCGCAGCGGTTCTCGTGGTGGATGACGTCGACGCTGCATCGCTCTCCTGAAGAGAACGCCTTCGATCATCAGCGCCAGATCGCCGATCTCGACTACCTCACGAACTCGCGCGCGGCGATGACGAGCCTCGCCGAGCAGTACGTCGGGCTGTCTGAGGACGTGTCGTTCGAGTCCGTGGGGCTGTCAGTCTAGCGATCGGGGCCGCTGATCTGAAACGAGAACCGGACAACCGGAAGCGGGTAAACGCCTAGTCCAGGAAACATGTACCAGGCGAGGTCAAGCGTGCGCCGTCGGCGGATGAAGCGCATGCCAGCGCTGAGAATCGTCTCTCTGCCACCGACCCCGACATAGTTCTCCGTGATCAGCTTGACCCGTGGGCTTACCCGTTTCTCTGCGCCCACGAGCGCGACTGGTCGCTGCCGCTCGAATCCCGGGTAGGCGAGTCCGAGCCCCAGCGTGACGGCACCATCAGGCGTGCCGTGCGTCGCGACGCCGTAGGCGAGACCCGCATGACGTCCCAGAGCCGCCACGTGTAGGAGACCAACAGCCGCTTGTGTCTTCTCTCGTCTGAGCACTTGCACCTTGGGTGTGATCCAGATCGCGTCGCCCGGGCGGACGTCGGTGAACGGCAACGCGACGGGAGTGCCGGCCCCGATCGAGACTCTGTCCGACAGACCTACCTGCACGGAGGGGAAGAAGAGGCCAACATCGTCGATGTAGGCCTCGCCACGTTTGAGCGATCTCGCGGTTGGCCCCAGGAGAAGGCGCGTATCGCTCGAGTCGTTGTGCCAAATTGGGACGGGGTCTGACCCCTTCACAGTCGGCACGCTTAAGAGAGTTCCGATCAGGGCAAAAACGACGGGGTCCATGAGCCACCTCCACATGACGATCGTCGGGGATGGCAGGGGACGGAGTCTTGATGAATGGGCTGAAAAGATCTGAATCAGGTAGCCCTGACGCTGACCGGGAGGCCGTTGAAGGCTGCTGTGCCGCTCAGTGTGTCCACATCGAACTCGCTCGTCACGTCGTTCACGCTCACGCCCGGAAACTGGCGGGCCACCGTCAACCGGGTCCCATCTCGATCGTGACCCCACCCGTGCGGGAGGCTGACGACGCCCGGCATGATGGCGTCCGTGACTTCAATCGCTGCAGTCAGCGTACCCGCCTTCGACTGAACGCAGGCGCGATCGCCGTTCGCGAGATCCCGAGCCGCCGCATCGTCTGGATGCATCAGCAGCGTGCACTGAGGCCGCCCCTTCACCAGCCGATGAGAGTTGTGCATCCAGGAGTTGTTGCTCCGAAGCTGTCGTCGTCCGATCAAGAGAAGCCCCTGGCTCGTGCCATCGTCGGTCTCTGCCAGTAGTTGATCGCGCGCCTCGCGAATGAAGTCTGCCGGCGCGATATCGATCTGGCCGTCGTCGGTGGCAATGGATCGTGCGACTCGTCCGGTCTCGAGAGGTCCGAGGTCTACGCCATGAGGCGTCTGTCGCAGCTTTGCGAGGCTGAGCCGATATGGCCCGATCCGCAGCAACAAATCGAGGATGCGTTCAGGCCGAAGCGCGCGAAGCGCTCGGATCGCCGGGGCACGGAGCAATCTGGGTGCGAAGATGCGACCGCTCAATTCCGAGACGATCTCCCAATCGTGACGGTCTGACGCTCGGTGTTCGATGATTGGTTCCGTGTACTTCGCGACGTTCCGCACGGCAAACGCCAGGAGCGCGGCATCATAGTGGCCTCGCGCGAGCGGTGGTGAAGGCGGCAGAATCACGTGGGCATGCCGTGTCGTTTCGTTGAGATACGGATCCACCGCGACCACGTGCTCGAGTGATGCAAGCGCTTGATCGAGACGTCGGCCGTTTGGCGCCGACAGCACCGGGTTTCCCGCGATCGTGATCAGCCCGCGAATGCGTCCTGGCCCTGGTGTCTCGATTTCGTCAGCCAGTGTCGCTACCGGAAGCTCGCCGCCGAACTCGGGGAGATTGCGCACCCGGCTGCGCCAACGATCGAAGCTGCCACGCAGCCCCAGCCTCGACAAGGTCGAGATGACGTCAACAGCGGGCGTCGTCAGCATCATTCCGCCGGCGCCGTCAACATGGCGGGTCACGAGATTGAGCGCTTGTGCGAGCCACGAGGCGAGCGTTCCGTGACGCTGAGTGCAGAGCCCGACGCGGCCATAACAGGCTGCGCGATCCGTCCGCGCGAAGTCCGTGGCGAGGCGACGCGTGGTCCCCGCGCTGATCCCGGTGCGAGAGGCCACCACTTCGGGCGAGAACTCACGTACAAACGCCTTCAGAGTCTCGAGGTTCTTGATACGACCGTCGAGTCTGCCGCCTGTCGCGCATCCCTCTTCGAACACCACGTGCAGCATCGCAGTAAGCAGGAGCGCGTCTGTGCCCGGGCGAATCGGGACGTGCTCGTCGGCGGCATCGGCGGTCTCGGTGCGACGCGGATCGACGACGACCACTCGGCCCCCGCGATCGCGAATCGCACGGAGACGACGCGGCACGTCCGGGGCCGTCATCAGACTACCGTTCGAGACGAGCGGGTTTGCGCCGAGTATCAGGAGGAAGTCCGTTCGCTCGAGGTCGGGGACCGGGATGATCGCCTGGTGGCCGAACATGCGCAGGGCGACCAGCATCTGCGGCAACTGATCGGCGGAACTGGCCGAGTAGACGTTTCTGCTGCGCAGTGCGCGAGCGAACGTCAGCGTGTGAGTGATCAGGCCGAGGTCGTGCGCAACTGGATTGCCGTAATAGATCGCGAGGCCGTCGCGCCCGTATTGCCGTCGCACGCGAACGAGGCCATCTGCCGCCCGATCGAGTGCTTCGTTCCACGATGCTTCACGCCACCGCGCGCCCTCCCGGATGAGCGGTGTGCGCAGTCGATCGGGATCGTTGTGGATATCGGCGACGGCGGCCGCCTTTGGACAGATGTACCCGCGGCTGAAAGGATCGTCGGGGTCACCACGGATCGAGCGAATCGTGTCCCCATCGACGTCCACCAGGATGCCGCATGTCGCTTCACACAGTGGACATGTCGCGATCCCCACGGAATCGATTGTACGGTCGGGGCAACTTTTTCGCGGGAACGGTGTCTCTTTCTCTATCGGGGCGAGATGGTTGCCATCGATTCGGTTCTACTCAACCTGACCGAACGATCCTGTCGCGCGTTTCAGCGGCTGACGGGCAAGACGAACGTGTGGCTGGCCGTCCAGCTGACGAACCTCAGCATCGTCATGTACTTCGTCTGGGCCGTTCTGTGGACGTCGATCGTTGAAGTCGCGCTGCAGATACTGGTGGGTCTGTTCGGTGTCGCCCTCTTGTACGTGCTCACGCAGACGGTGTTCAAAGTGTCGATCGAGGCCATTGAGAACGCTGCCTACGGCCGCGTTGCCAAGGGGCTTCGGAATCCGCGATCGCTTCGGGACGCCCCTCTCCGCACATCGTTCTTGACGTTGTCGCTGCTGCTTTTCGGGCCAGTCGCGTTCGTCTCGATCAATCTTCGGATTCCTCTCATCATCCTCACGTACTCGCTGATCATCCTGACGACAGTCGTGCTGTATCTGCTCGCCTGCGATCCGCTTCCACCGTGCGTCGGGAAAGTCAGAGAGTGGTGGGGCGCTACCGTGGGACGAACGCAAGAAAGCGGCGCGGATTATCAACAGTGATCTGGCGGAGCATGGCCTCGCTCACGCCCGCTTGTCGAAGCTTCGGCACGAAGACGGTCAGTGCGCTGGCGTAGCCAGGGCGCGCGGCGCTCCGCGCCGTGAAGTTGTAGTCGGCCGACAGCAGCAGGCGATCGGCAAGTCCAGCGGCGAGAAACGCCAGCACCATCACCACCTTCTTGTCGTCCGGCACCTGGCCACCGGTCACGCGATCGAAGCCAACGAAAGCGCCGCGCTTCGCGAGCTCGATAATGACCTCAGCCTTGGGATCGTCGAGACAGCACATGTGGCCGATCGCGATGCGGCGCGGATCGACGCCAACCGATTCGAACGCATCGAGCTGCCGCAGCCCGGCATCGCGTGGGACGTTGGGGCCGGTGCCGTACGGGTTGTGCGTGAAGATCGGTAAGTTGGTTTGCTTGTGCGCGCGTCCGATCGATCTGAACACTTTCCGCTCGAGCGCGCTCATCGGCGCGTTCGGCATCTCGCCGATCTCACCGAGCGCGCCGTGCCGCTGGGCTCGTGCCTCGCGCACGACATCGTCCGCGATCGCGTCTTCGGATCGTGTCGCGACACTTGCCGGGTAGTTGCGCTCCATGTAGAGCCCGCCGCAGGCGACGAGATGAATGCTCGTTTGTCCCGCGATGCGCTTCAGGAAGTCGATGTCGCGCCCGACATCGGTCGTTCCCGCGTCAACGATGCATCCGACACCTTCGGAGGCGGCAGTGGTGAGTTGTTCGACGATGGGCGCGGGATCTTTCGCCGGGCCGGGCGGACCGGCGCCCGTACCACGCACTTTTGCCCATTCCCACGACAGATGCTCGTGAAAGAGCGTCGTCTTCGTCCCCAGAGAATCCGGACGAATGTCGTCGAGCACCGTACGAATGATGGTGGTGCCCGTCTGTGGTTGTGCCTTGATCGTCGCGCCGACCGCAGCCATGCCGAGGGCGGTCATCATCTTGCGTCGGCCGATTGGCTCTGAACGAGAGTCAGGCATCTGCAGATTCTCCCTCTCCATTCGAGAGATCGAGTCGTCGAAGGTGCTCAGGTGTTGTTGTAGGGAACCCAAAGTAATCGAGATATATCGGGATCTGTTCGAACAGCATATCGGTACCGACCTGCACCCGGCAGCCACGGGCCTGCGCCGCGATCAGGAACGGCGTCATCTCGGGCGTCATCACCACTTCGCCAACCCACGCATCCGATGCGATTCGCTCGACGGCCACCGGCATCGGGTCGTCGTCGTGCGCCCCCATCGGCGTGGCGTTGACCACGATGTGACGCCCGACGGGGTCGTTGATATCAGTTGTCAGCTCGAGGCTCGGGTAGAACGACGCGATGCGGTCGGCGAGCGTCTGCGCGCAGTCACGATGAATGTCGAACAACGCGACCGAGCTCACGCCTGCTGCCGCCAGTGATGCTGCGATCGCCGACCCTACACCGCCAGCACCGATGACGAGCGCACGCGCGGCCGTCAGCTCGCATCCCTTCCGCTTCAGCGCTCGCACGAAGCCTTCGCCGTCGAACAGGTCACCGTGCAAGCGTCCGTCCTCCATCCGTCGCACGGCGTTGCAGGCACCCGCAATGCGCACGGCAGGGGTGGCTTCATCCACGAGTGACGCCGCTGTCACTTTGTGCGGCATCGTGATCAGCGCACCACGGATATTGGTCAGTGTGAACGCCGCTGCGAGGACGCTGGGGAAGTGCTCGGGCCGGCAGCCCATCGGCACGACGACGGCGTCGATTCCTGCCTGCTCGAAGTAGGGGTTGTAGATGAGCGGCGACTTGAAGCCACGGGTCGGAAACCCGATGTGCGCGATGAGCTCCGTCGTTCCACGAATCATCATGCTCGCTCGACCGCGACCGCCGCGGCACGCAGCCTCCGGTACTCGGGCTCATCGACCGGCACAGCGGCAGGTTCTCCGAGGTCGCGAAGACGCACGCGATATGTCTCGCGCGCACTCCACGCCGCAATCGCCGAGACAACCGTTACGGCGAGGGTGATGGTGCCAATTGTGGCTGGAATGCGCGAAGAGCCAGGCGGGGCAACCGCCGCGAAGAGTGCAGGCAGCAGTGCCGTCAGCATGGTGCCGACATTCTGCGCGATGGCCATCGCCGTAACTCGAATACGCGAGGGAAACAACTCTGGATAGAAGCTTGGAAAGACGGCGTTATAACCCTGATAGACCACGCCCCACATCACGAGCGAGATCACGATCGCCAGCGGCACGTGCCTGATGCTGATGGCGTAGAGATAGGCGAACGAGAGGAGGCCGGACGCGAGCGCGCCGACGATGAGCGGCGGCCGCCGGCCAATGCGATCCGAGAGGTGTCCGGCGAACGGGATGACGAGCACCGCGACACAGTTCCCCAGGACCGGAATCCAGAGGTACACGTCTTCCCGCATGCCGATTCCGTAGCCAGGCTGCACGGCATAGGCCGCGCCGAAGATCGTGGTAACGACAGGGATGACGTTCATCAGCGCCATGCACATCACGCGCAGCATGTCCTCGCCGCTGTTGCTGAAGGCCTGGACGATTGGCGCCCTCGCCATCGTGCCGCGCGCCTGTTGCTCCGCGAACACTGGAGTCTCCTCGACACGGCGGCGGATGACGTAACCAGCCGCAACCGCGAGCACGCTGAGCAGGAACGGCACTCGCCATCCCCACGCCATGAACGCGTCGCGCGGCATGTAACGCGCCAGAGGCAGGAAGACGGCGGCGGCGAGAATTTGGCCGGCTTGCACGCCTTGCAGAGTGAAGCTCGAATACAGACCGCGGTGGCCGAACGGCGCGTGCTCGAGAATCATCGAGCTCGAGCCGGAGATCTCACCCGCCACCGCGAAGCCCTGAATCAGGCGCAGCGTGACCAGCAGGGCCGGCGCGAGCACGCCGGCCTGCTCATATGTCGGCAGCAGTCCGACGGCCATGGTGGAGACACCCATCAGGATCATGCAGCCGACGAGGACCTGCTTGCGGCCGTGCGTGTCGCCCCAGTGCCCGAGCACGAAAGCGCCGATGGGACGGGCCACGTAGCCCACGCCGTAAGTCGCGAGCGACGCCACGATCGCGATCGTGGGATTGCCGGATGGAAAGAAGATCTGAGGGAAAACGAGTGATGCCGCGGTGGCGTAGATGAAGAAGTCGTAGTACTCGAGCGCCGAGCCGACCCAGCCGCCGGCTACGGCCTTGTGGGCCTGCGAGAGCGCTCCCTTCATGGGACGGGTCGCAG
>Ga0315912_10001893_pt1 | contig 23813 bp, 22 predicted proteins | sample VfabasoilMG_FD_204469 | JGI IMG/M metagenome (GOLD analysis project Ga0315912, IMG submission 204469) | Garden soil microbial communities collected in Santa Monica, California, United States - V. faba soil | ecosystem: Environmental > Terrestrial > Soil > Garden | place: USA: California... | reverse complement strand
CGTGGTGACGCACATGGTTGCGCGACAGCCAAGTGAAGAACAATGGGATAAAGATGGTAGCAATAAAAGTCGCTAATATCATGCCACCAAACACACCGGTACCCATAGATTGACGTGCCGCAGCTCCGGCGCCAGTTGCTACAAGCAGAGGTGTAATGCCGAGCACGAACGCCATTGAAGTCATAACAATCGGTCTAAATCTCAAACGCGCAGCTTCAACAGCGGCCTGCATTACAGGCATGCCCTGTTCCATTTTCTGGCTAGCAAATTCCACAATCAGAATTGCATTCTTTGCTGCTAATCCAATCAGCGTAATCAATCCGATTTGGAAGTAAATATCATTTGGCATACCACGCACCAGCACAGCTAGCAACGCGCCGGCTAAGGCAAATGGCACGGCCATAATAACTGCTAGAGGTAAAACCCAAGTCTCGAACTGCGCAGCTAAAATCAGAAACACCATAATAATGGCGAAACCAAAAGCAAATAAAGCCGCTGATCCGGTACGTTTTTCCTGATAAGCCTGCCCGGTCCAAGCAATCTGATAATTGTCGGGCAAGTGTTCTTTAGCGAGTTTCTCTACCAACTTGATTGCATCCCCCGAGCTCACGCCTGGTGCTCCAGAACCCAATACTTTCGCTGATAACAAGCCGTTATAGCGCTCCAATTGTTCCGCGCCAATTACACGACTTACCTTACTAATAGCTGAGAGTGGAATCATCGCGCCAGTGTTGCTACGCACATAAATTTTGCCAATATCTTCCGGGCGCGAACGAAATTGCGGTTCTGCTTGCAATTGCACACGATAAGTTCTTCCGGATTTATTAAAATCGTTCACGTAAAATTGCCCCATCGTACTTTGTAGCGCGGCGTAAATATCAGTAATCGGCACACCTAACGAAAGAGCTTTGGCCTCATCCACTTCAATATAAAGCTGTGGCACGGTCGGCCTAAAAAAGGTATTAATATTCGTTAATTTCGGCTCGGTACGCATAACGCCAACAAAGTTATTTAGGACCGCCGCAAGCTTCTGTGGATCACTACTGCCGCGACTTTGCACGTACATCTCGAAACCGGCTGAGCTACCCAAACCACGAATAGCAGGCGGGTTGACAGCAAACGCAAAGCCGTCGGGCTGACCCATACCAATGCCACTCAATTTTCCTGAAATATCATCCGCCGTAGTGGTACGCTCCTTCCAATCCTTTAAGCGTACGAACATCGTACCCGAACTGGTTTTATTACCCCCCCCAATGAAATCCAGGCCGACAATCGCAAACTCAAATTCAACTGCAGGGTCAGATGAGATGGCTGTACGAATCGCTTCGGTCGTTTTTTCGGTGCGGTTCAACGTTGCACCATCCGGCATAATAATGAGCGTAATAACATAACCTTGATCTTCCTGCGGAACTAGGCTGCCCGGCACACGATTGAGTAGCACAGCGCACAGCGCGATAATGGCGGTAAACATCAACGCGCCGATAATTTTATGGTGTAAGGTTAAATCGACAACGCGCGTGTAAAAGTTAGTAGCTCTGTCGAAGCTTTGATTAAATGCTTTAAAAAACGCATTTTCTTTATGCGCGTTTTTAAGCAAAACAGCACATAAAGCGGGCGTAAGCGTAAGCGCAACCACGCCAGAAATAACCACTGCAATCGCTACCGTAACCGCAAACTGGCGATACAATGCGCCAGCAATGCCCCCCATAAATGCGACCGGGATAAACACCGCACACAACACCATCACAATCGCAATCACTGCGCTAGAAACTTGTTCCATTGATTTAATTGCAGCCTGCATCGGTCTCAGGCCTTCATCGCGCATCAGTCGCTCGATGTTTTCTAGCACAACAATCGCATCATCCACCACAATACCAATCGCCAAAATCATGGCAAAAAGTGTGAGTAAATTAATGCTAAAGCCCAGCAAATATAGGCCTGCAAACGTACCAACAAGTGAAATCGGCACCGCAATAATAGGAATGAGCGTTGCGCGCCAACTTTGTAAGAACAAAAACACTACCGCCACCACCAAAATCAAGGCTTCGCCCAAAGTTTTAAACACTTCCTCAATCGTCGCCTTCACGAATTCGCTGGTGTCATATGGAATGCTATATTGCATGCCTTCAGGAAAGCGTTGCTTCAGTTCTTCCATTTTCAGCTTAATGCTTTTTGCTGTATTTAGTGCGTTTGCCCCTGATTGCAAAAACACGCCCAATGCCACGCCTGGCTGACCGTTTAGCGCAGAGCGCACGTTGTAACTTTGGGCACCCAGCTCAATCCTCGCTACATCTTTTAAATATAAAATTCCGCGTGGACCATCTGCTTTAATAATAATATTGCCGAACTGTTCAGGTGCTAGCAGGCGCCCTTTTGCTGTCACTGTGTAGATGATTTGTTGATCATTTGGCGCAGGGTCTTGACCGATTTTACCTGCAGCATATTGCGCATTTTGCGTTTGAATCGCTTGTGCAATATCCGTAGTCGTCACTCCCAATTGCGCCATTCTGTCTGGGCGGAGCCATACGCGCATGGCGTAATCTTGCCCGCCAAAAATCTGTGCGCTTCCCACACCCGGAATGCGCTTAATTTCATCCAGAATATTCAGCGTGGCGTAGTTACTTAAAAACAACCTATCGTGCGTTTTGTCTTTAGACGTGAGAAACGACACCAATAAAAAATCACTGGATATTTTCTGTACGATTAAGCCGTTACGCCGCACCTCCTCTGGTAAACGCGGAGTGGCAATATTCACACGATTGCTCACATTAAACGTAGCTTGATCCACATTTGTGCCGATTTCGAAGGTGGCGGTAATTGTCAACGTACCGCTAGAATCGGCCACAGAATTGAAATATAACAGATTATCCACGCCACTCAATTGCTCTTCGATTGGCGCTGCCACGGTTTTGGAAAGTGTATCTGCACTCGCTCCCGGGTAACTCGCCGTAATCGTCACCGTTGGCGGGGCGATTTCAGGATACTGCGCCACAGGCAGCTTGAATGCAGCTGCCATGCCTGCCAGAACAATGATGATGGATAAAACGCCGGCAAAGATTGGCCGTGTGATGAAAAATTTAATCATTATTTTTTAGCTTCAGATTTTGTTTCAGATTTTGCTGCAGTCGCGCCAACAGGCATGCTAGGTGCTGTACCTTGTGCATGTGGCACAATTGGGGCGCCAGGCGGCATCATGTTAAGCTTAATCAAATTGTCAGTAATCACTTTGTCGTTCGCTTTCAAACCGCTCAAAATAATCCAGTCTGTGCCCTTCCATTCGCCCACTGTTACAGGGCGCCGCTCTGCTTGATTTTTTGCATTTGCAATAAATACAAAAGTGCCCTGCTCACCCGTAGAAACTGCGGTTTGCGGTACTAAAAACACGCCATCGCGCTTACCTGTGGTGACTCGTGCACGCACAAACTGGCCGGGAAGCAGTTGCTTATTGGCATTTGGAAACTCTGCGCGCAATTGTTGCGTAGCCATTGTTGGATCAATTTGGCTTGCCGCAAAATTGAGCTTTCCTGATTCGTTATACTCAGTCCCGTCCGGTAAGATTAATGTCACTTTTTGCGCATTCTTCCCGGTCATACTGCCACCAAGCTCTTTCAGTTCAGATTCCGATAAGCTAAAACGCACCCAAATCGGTGAGATTTGCACGATAGTTGTTAACAAACTGGTGTTTGGTGCAACCAAAGCGCCTTCTGAGTATAAAAAGCGCCCAGCTATACCACTGGTAGGCGCTGTCACTGTAGTATATGAAAGATTAAGCTGTGCCTCGCGCACGCTTGCCTCTGCCCGCATAATGTCTGCACTTGCCATCGCACTATCTGATGTAGCGTTATCATATTCACGCTGACTAATGGATTGTGTCTCCAATAAATCTTTTAAGCGTGCAGACTCACGAGTGGTTTGCGTAACGCGTGCATTTTGGTGCACCAATTCGCCTTGTGCGTTCATCACAGCGATTTTATAAGGCTCAGGGTCAATCAAAAACATCGCCTGCCCAGTCTTAATCGGCGCACCCTCCTCGAATAGCTTTTTCAGCAAAATACCGCCTACGCGCGGACGAACCTCTACTTCTTTCGCGCCTTCTGTTTGCGCAACCGCTTCCACGCTAATAGGCACACTAGTCTCTTCTACCGTAATCACGCTTACTGGCATAGCATGCATTTGCGGCGCTTCTTGTGAAGCGGCACCATTTTCACCACAACCACTTAAAAATAAAATTGTGACCAATGCTACTAATGTTAATTGTGGAAATATTTTATTTGGGTAAGTCTTTACTGTTTGTAACGCCATCTACAGCTCCATGAGTTTGATTATGCTAGTAATTTTATGGTCGGAAGATTAATTTAGCTTGCATAAATTTTTATTTAAGGTTAAATTATATACAAACATGAATGTATGTAAACAGTTTTTTGAAAATAAATATTTAAAGGCGTAGTTAAGAACACATGGTTAGAAAGACAAAAGAAGACGCAGAACTTACTCGGCAACGCATTATTGATGCGGCGCGCGAAGTATTTCTCGAACGCGGCGTTAGCAAGTCTTCTCTTGAGCATATTGCATCACAAGCCGATGTCACACGTGGCGCGGTGTATTGGCATTTTAAAGATAAAACCGAGATATTCCATGCGCTCCGTAATCAGGTATTTCTTCCGCTCATCGATCGTATGGATGACACGCTGGTCATAGAAAGCACTGACGACCCACTCACACAAATCGAAAACAGTCTGTGTGACACCATTAATGAACTGAATCAGAACATTGTAATGCGACAAACATATGAAATTATGATGATTAAATGTGAATATGTAGACGAGTTTGCAACGGTGTTACAACAAATCATCAATAACTGCTCCAATATTACCGAAAAAATCCAATTGGCTTACGAACGCGCAAAAGCGCTCAATTTATTAGCCCCCAACCTCTCTCCGCAAGCATTAGCACTAGATACGCATCTGTTTTTTAGTGGCTTATTGCATATGTGGGTTAAAGATGCCGATGGCAGCAGATTTCGCCATCAAGCAACAGAATTGATTAAATCACATATTAATTTACGCAGAAAATAGCGCCAATACTTGATAAACGTGCTACATAGCGCTAGTATTCAGCAACGACAAGCATGAGAGGATGTTTTGGCTATTCACAAAGGTGAAATTTACGGTAAAAGAACCGCAAACAAAGTTGTCATGTATAACGTGCTTAAGGTGAATAATTCCAGTATCACCTTGCAAAATATCGATAATCTGCTTAGCTTATTTGAAACCACAGCACAAAAGCTTGCCAGCTCAGGTTACGTACTCATCAGCCAAACGCCTTACGTCAACACTGCAGCCAGATCCAAAAGCAGCAAAACAAAAAGTAAAAATACGACAAAAATTAGCCGTTGCCCCTACACCTTAGATTTTTTAGAGTCTCGTGCTGACAGCGAGCGCCCTACCGCAGTTTTGCCTGATTTATTTACGGCTTAGCAGCAAATTCAGCTACCCGCACACCCAATAACCGCGCGGTTTCCAGGTCACCTTTATTTACTTCGTCCACGCTCGCATCGCTCGGAGAAGTCATCAGCGCACCACCAAAACCACCTACAAAATTTACATCACCATGCTTCGCAGCCTTATTATTTGCTGGCATTAAACCTGTACCTATCCAAATACCGGAATGTTGCATCGCCAGTGTTACCAAATAACCAATTGTCGAGCCTTTGTCACCATTCATCGTGGCAGAATTGGTAAAGCCTGCAAAAATCTTGTTTTTCCATTCTTGTGTAAACCATCGTTTTGAACTGACATCCGCAAACTTTTTAAATTGCCAACTCACCGTGCCCATATAGGTGGGGGAACCCATGATAATTGCCTTGGCAGCATCCAGCTTCGCCCAATCTGTCTCGGTAATATCGCCATGCTCATCAATCGCAATCAATTCTGCCTTTGCGCCCTGTGCAACTGCCTCGGCTTGTTTGGCGGTATGACCATAACCGCTGTGGTAAATTACAACAACTGATGCCATTTCACATGCTCCTTTTTAAAACCGGAAACCAATTGAAAAAGTAATTCTTTAACGAGGCGGCCCGCCGTGCAAATCATGCCCATCAGCTCTGTAAATCTCGACTTCCACAAAATCACCCGGCGTTAAACCTTCCGCATCTTCCATATAAACCACGCCGTCAATCTCTGGCGCATCAGCCTTGGTGCGGCCAACTGCTTCGATATTACCTTCGGCATCTTGCACGATTTCATCTACCAACACGGTTTGCATGCTACCGATTTTGGCATGCAATTTAGATGCACTGATACGCTCTTGCACTTGCATAAACCTTGCCAGACGCTCTTGTTTCACTTCTTCCGGCACATGGTCTGGCAGCCCGTTGGCTTTTGCGCCATCCACCGCGGAATAAGCGAAGCACCCCACTCTATCCAATTGCGCTTCTTCTAAAAAGTCGAGCAACATTTTAAAATCATCTTCTGTCTCACCCGGAAAACCCGCAATAAACGTGCTGCGCACGGTAATATCGGGGCAGATTTCACGCCACGCTTTGATGCGTGCCAGATTATTCTCGCTACTCGCCGGGCGTTTCATGGCTTTCAAGATGCGTGGACTAGCATGCTGAAAGGGCACATCCAGATAAGGCAAAATTAAACCGTCCGCCATCAATGGAATAACCTCATCCACGTGCGGATATGGGTACACATAGTGCAGACGCACCCACACGCCTAGCTCGCTAAGCGCTTTTGTGAGTTCTGTCATGCGCGTTTTAACGGGGCGGCCATTCCAGAAACCACTGCGATATTTCACATCAACTCCATAAGCTGATGTATCTTGCGAGATGACTAGAATCTCGGAAACACCTGCATTGACGAGATTTTCCGCCTCATTCAGCACTTCACCAATCGGACGGCTTACTAAATCACCACGCATGCTAGGGATGATGCAAAAGCTGCAACGGTGATTACAGCCTTCTGAAATTTTTAAATAAGCATAATGGCTGGGCGTAAGGCGAATGCCCTGAGGCGGTACCAAATCAACAAACGGCTCGTGCAGTTTGGGCAAATTGGCATGCACATGCGTCATCACTTCTTCCAGCGCATGCGGGCCAGTCACCGCCAATACACTTGGGTGTGCGTTTTTAACGACATCGCCCTTTGCCCCGAGACAGCCTGTAACAATCACTTTGCCATTTTTATGCAGCGCTTCGCCAATTGCGTCGAGTGATTCTTCCACTGCGCTATCAATAAATCCACAGGTGTTCACCACTACCAAATCAGAGTCTTCATAACTACCCGAAATCTCGTAGCCTTCCGCACGCAATTGTGTGAGGATGCGCTCGGCATCGGAACCCGCCTTGGGACAGCCAAGTGAAACAAAACCGACTTTTGGTGTAGTTGTACTCATGTAACCAAATCTAAAAAATTAGCCTAAAAAATAAGTGGTAAGCGCAATTGAAGCAACACCCAAACCAATCAACGATAGTTGCGAAATAGTAGCTTTAAGTTCGGTACGTTTATGCAAATTAGGAATCAAATCGGCCACGGCCACATAAAGCAAACTTGCTGCTGCAAGTCCCAGAATATTCGGCACGATGCTTTGCACATGTTGTAACGCAAAGTAAGCAATCATACCGCCCACGGCTGTGGCTAGCGTTGAAATCAAGTTAAAAATCAGCGCTTGTTTTTTGCTGTACCCAGAGTGCAATAGAATCAAGAAGTCACCGACTTCTTGCGGAATTTCGTGCGCAATAATCGCAATCGAAGTAACAATACCGACTTTTACATCCACCATGAACGCAGAGGCAATCAGGACGCCATCTACGAAATTGTGAAAGGTGTCACCAATCATAATCATCATGCCACTTCTGCCATGGTCATGATCGTGCGAATGCGTCATGTGCGCAGTGATGGAAGGCTGTTTTTTTGTGACCGGTTTAAATTTTGTAGCAGGCTCTGAGTTAGATGAGCGCTCGTTATCAGGGCATTCCGCCTCTGTATGCACAGCATGTACTTCGCAGTGATCCCCATGACAATGTCGCCAAATCACCAGTTTTTCCAAGGCAAAAAATAACAATATGCCGAACAACACGGTCGCCGTCATGCTGTGTGGATCATTAGCGGCTGTGATTGCCTCGGGCAAAATCTCTAAGAAAACCGCACCAAGCATCGCACCAATAGCATAGCTGATAAGCATAGGAACGCGTACTTTGCTCACATTCAGCGCCACCAGCGCCGCACCAAGCACGCTGAGCGAACCGCCAACTAAGCTGGAAAGCACAATCCAAGTGAGTACAGAAAAATCAGGAATATTCATAGTTAATTCTTAAGGAAGGCGCACATTATAAACCAATCAGGCAAGCCAAATGAAAGTTCCCATGCGCCCGGTATCACCATCACGACGAAAGGAAAAGAAACGCTCCTTATCAGTGTAGGTGCAGAACACCTCGTTATTAATTTGGCCACCGTAGATTTGCGTAATGCCGAGATTATTTAATCGTTGTTTGGCAATTTGATAGAGGTTGCCTAACCACTTATCGCCATGATGCACAAATGCATGCTCAGCCTGTGCATCTTTAGCTATAAATTCATTTCTCACTTCGGCGCCGACTTCAAAGGCCTGCGGGCCAATGGCAGGGCCTAGCCAAGCCATAAACCCGGAAGCTTGTATGTTCGAAAGGTTTGTTTGTAATTGAAAAAATGTAGCCTCTATCACGCCATCGCACAAGCCGCGCCAGCCTGCATGCACCGCTGCCACGACCGTACCTGCTTGGTCGCATAGCAGCACAGGTAAGCAATCCGCTGTCATTGTCACGCAGACCACATTTTTGCGCGAAGTAAAGCTGGCATCCGCGTCCGGCACACAATTGGTGTTAGCAGCATCCACCATACCAATACCATGCACTTGATTCAACCATACCGGCTCACTGGGAAGAAATTGGCTTAATAATTGACGATTATGCGCAACATGCATAGCGTTATCTTTAACATGGCCTCCAAGGTTCAGGCTATCATAGGGTACAAGACTGATGCCTCCTCTACGCGTGGTTTGCAGCGCCTTAACATTTGCAGGCGCTAGCCAATCGGGAATAATGAAATCTCTTTTATTCAACATCTGGTTCACCTTCTAGGTCATCATCCAGATATTCCTCGCCGTCATCCTCTCCTTCGTAATAATCTCCATCTTCATAAGCAAACTCAAACGGCTCTTCCACTTTAACATCTTCGTGACGCATGGCTTCCAACAATGCCTTCATGTCGTCGGCTAACTCAATCTGCCATTCCATAGGTTCGTTGGTTTTCGGATGAATAAGGCCAAGCTTAATGGCGTGCAAGGCTTGTCGTTTAAAATTTGAAACAGCATCGCGCAGTGTTTGTGTCATCAGCTTGTGCGGAATGATATTGCCAATGCCATAAACAGGATCGCCTAATAGTGGCGCCTTTAAAAACTGCATGTGCACGCGAATTTGATGTGTGCGCCCCGTTTCCAGATTGCAGCGCATATACGTGTTTACACCAAAACGTTCTAGCACCTCGTAATGTGTGACAGCGGGTTTGCCCATACTACTCACCGCCATTTTTGTACGGTTATGCGAACTGCGACCAATCGGCTGATTCACAGTGCCATTGCGCCATATTTGTCCCCATACGATGGCACGATATTCACGCTTAACCGTTCGCGCCTGTAGCTGACGTACTAGACCGGTTTGTGCTTCCAGTGTTTTCGCAACCACTAACAAGCCACTGGTGTCTTTATCTAACCTGTGAACGATACCGCAGCGCGGAATATCTGCCAGCTGTGGTAGATGATAGAGCAGCGCATTAAGCAAGGTACCGCTCCAATTACCTGCAGCGGGGTGCACTACCAAGCCTGCAGGTTTATTGATAACCAGTAAAGTATCATCTTCAAATACAATATCCAGTGGAATATTTTCTGGTTTGAAAGCGTTCTCCTGCAAATTTTCCGGCAATCGAATCGCTACTCTTTCTCCACCCCACACTTTGGTTTTTGCGCTTGTAACGGCATTATCCAGCGTCACCAAACCTTCTTTAATCCAGGCCTGCAAACGACTACGCGAATGTTCCGGCAACATTTTCTGTAAAGCCAAGTCCAAACGCTGACCGCCCAAAGTGGCGGGAATCGTTAAACTAATGGAATCGTTATCTGTCATGTTTTTTTAAGGGCTTAAGTTATAATGCTTCGATTAATAAAACATCAATTGCAGGATACCAAGTGCTAGTAAACTCAGTGAACCGTATTTTACCGCTTATTCAATCTTTATTTTTGGCTTTATTTTTATGCATGGCGCTTAATGGCTGTGCGATTTTTGGCGACCCAACGGAGATAGATGACACCAAAGGTTGGCAAGCGGATCGTATCTATCAAGAAGGTGAGGCAAAAATGGTAGATAGAGATTACGATAAAGCTTTGCGTTATTTTCAAATTCTAGAATCGCGTTTCCCTAACACCAGATATGCCACGCAAGCACAATTGGAAATTATCTATGCAAATTACAAAAAAGATGATCCTGTCTCTTGTGTTGCTGCGGCAGACCGCTTTATTAAACTGCACCCCAATCATCCGAATGTGGATTATGCCTATTATCTCAAAGGCTTAGCCACTTTTAACGAGCGCGGTATTCTGGAAAAAGCTACTGCGCAAGAAATTAGTGATCGCGATCCAAAATCTCTCAAGCAATCGTTTGCAGCACTTAAAGAGCTCACCGAACGTTATCCGAAAAGCAGATACTATAAAGATGCCACGCAGCGTATGGTTTATCTGGTAAATACACTTTCCCAGCACGAATTGCACGTAGCACGCTACTACATGAAGCGCCAAGCCTATCTGGCAGCACTTAATCGTGCGAAATACGTGCTGGAGTACTATCCGAACTCCATTTCAGTAGAAGAGGCGCTTGTCATTATCATTAGCGCTTACGACCATATGGATATGCAAGATTTAAAAGAAGATAACATCCGCGTGCTTAAAACCAACTACCCGCAAAATCCGATGCTTACAGGCAAAATTGTTGAAGACGAAAAGGTGTGGTGGAAGTTCTGGGAAAGCTTGTACTAGTACGCCAGTTAAAAAACATTAGAGCCAGTACCCGCATGGATACTGACTCTCATGGCATAGCTATTTTAAGTTATGCGAACTTGCTTGTAGCACCCGGCTTTTCTATCCAAATATAGAAAAACTCTCGTACCGCTTGCAGAAACTTTTGTTTTAAATCTTCTAAATTAAAAAGTGGCAACGTCACTTCAACCGCCATACGATATGCCAAATTGTTTTTAATCGGGATATCACGCAAACGTAACAACACAACTTTTACCAACTTCATCTTTGCGTCTATGGCATCTTTCATCAGATTCTGCTTTTGCAATCCCATTAAATATTGGCTCAACAATGCACTTTCCCGCTCATCAAGCTTCTCACTATTCAGAACTTCTATATTTGTCCATTCCAGAGGCTTCGGCATTGGTTTGAATTTAGTTGCGCTTAAGTCATAACCATAGCTTTCGCTCATTGCAGCTATTAATTTAATATCGTCCATCCAGAATGGAAAGTACTCACGGGCAATGTTCATTTGCTGATTACGTTCAATATTATGTTCTATGCCTAAAACGGTCTGCAATGCCTCTCCATATTCATCTCTACCGGATTTACCTTTAAGAAATATACTTAGTTTTTTAATAAATTTAGTACGTATAGCAAGTGCATCGGCGCTAACATTTTTTCCTTGCAAAAATTTAATATAGGCACTTACTGTTTTTTCTTCATGTTGTTCAATCATAATTAAGCCCCCCCTTAAAATTAAAACTTTGACCAAGTACCAGTACAGACTATACCCATTTGGTTCACTAGTAAAGTGGGTTTAAATCGCCAGATGATTAACGTTTTTTATTTTCTGCGTCCTTTTTCGCTTTAAGTTCGGCGCGTTGTGCAGTTTTACGACGCCGCATACTTACAATGCCTTCTCCAGGCTTCCGTTTGTCAGGCGCCTCTGCAAAAGGGTTTTCGCCCTGTTTAAATTGCACACGCAAAGGCGTACCAACCAGTTGGAAAGTCTTGCGGAATATGCCTTCTAAAAAGCGTTTGTAACTATCTTTTACGCCGTTAATATGGCTGCCATGCACTACGACAACAGGTGGGTTTAGGCCGCCTTGGTGAGCATAGCGCAATTTGGGACGGATGCCTTTACTAATCGGCGGTTGGTGTTGCGCCACAGCATCTATCAATACTCTGGTGAGTTGCGGTGTGGCCAATTTGGCAAAAGCCGCCTTAAATGCGCCATCCACAGAATCGAACAATTCTGGTAAGCCTTTTTTACGCAAAGCCGAGATATAGTGAAATTTGGCAAAATCTAAGAACTGTAATTTTCTATCGATTTCTTTTTTAATCCATTCACGCTCGTCATCTTTCAAACCATCCCACTTATTCACAGCCACCACCAGTGCGCGCCCGGCATCCAGGATATAAGCGGCAACATGGGCATCTTGTTCGGTAATGCCTTCTTGCGCATCCACCACCAGAATCGCTACATTCGCATCTTCTATCGCCTGCATGGTTTTGACCACGGAGAACTTTTCTATCGATTCGAACACGCGCCCACGCTTGCGCACACCAGCGGTATCAATAATCGTATAAGATTTGCCGTTTTTTTCTAAATCCACATAAATAGAATCGCGTGTAGTACCGGGTTCATCAAACGCAATCATACGTTCTTCACCTAACAATGCATTCACTAGGGTGGATTTACCCACATTTGGTCGTCCTACAATGGTAATCTTAGGCACACGATCATCTTGTGTGTTTTCTGCCGGATCATCATCAGGAAAACTCTCTAAAGCTAATTCAATAATATCTTTAACGCCATCACCGTGCGCAGAGGAAATAGAGAGCGGATCGCCCAAACCCAGTTCATAAAAGTCTGCACTAACAACTGCCTTTTGCATACCTTCGGTTTTGTTCACCGCCAACAAGACCGGTCGTTGCGATTTGCGCAATGTATCGGCGATGATGTGCTCTTGAGGTGTCATACCGGCTCGACCATCCACCAAGAAAATCACTAAATCCGCTTCATCAATCGCCAATAGAGTTTGACGCGCCATCTCTTTCATAATGCCGCTTTCGGCACGCGGCTCGAAGCCACCAGTATCAATCACTAAATAAGGCTTGCTGGCACCAATGCCCCGCCCATAGTGGCGATCTCGGGTAAGGCCAGGCAAATCAGCCACCAGTGCATCACGACTTTTGGTCAAACGATTAAATAAAGTAGATTTGCCGACGTTGGGTCGACCGACTAAGACAATGGTGGGTAGCATGATGAGTTATTGTGGACTTTGTTGCGACTCTGAGCTGGGCAGTGTGATGCCAGGTGCACTGTTACTATCTGGCTGCTCGCTTGGTTGAGCATCAGACTGAGGTAGAAAAATCGAATCGTTCTGATTCTGGAACATAATGCTGCGCTCGGTACTTGGTTCTGGTTTGGCAGGCTCTGCTGTGGTAGGTTCCGGTTCTGGCGCAGGCTCGCTGCGTTTTTCTGGCTCAGGCCGTACTTCGGGCGCTGGCGCTGGCTTACTATTAATTTCTGCTACCGAGATTGCATATAAACCACCACCTCGCGTAGCTACGATAAGTTGCGATGTAGAGTTACCCGCAATCATCGACATGACAGGTTCGTCATCGATTTTGATACGCGCAGAAAAGTTGCCGTCATCCCGATTTAAGAAATGTACATAGCCTTCCAAGTCGCCAACCGCAACCAAGCTTCCCATGGGTAGTGGTACGGTAAGGCGTCGATTTGTGAGTGCAGGCTGCCGCCAAAAAGTTTTACTCGTAGCATAGTCAAGCGAATAAATAGCACCTAAAGTATGTGCAACATATAATCTGCCATCTTCAATGCTAAGTCCGGCGTAGCTTGATATATCGCGATTCCATACCACTTTGCCGTTCTTGCGGTCAACCGCAGCGATTCTACCTTGATATGCAACCGCATACACCACAGGGCCATCTATCACAGGTAGACTGGTAATATCAGCAATACGCTCAATCTCAGTAACACCTCTTGGCTGGGCAACAGTAGCCTCCCACAGCAGCTTTCCATTATCGGCACGTACTGCAACCATTTTACCGCCTGCAAAACCTGCATACACCGCACCGCCATCCACCACGATTCCTGCACTGTTTCTTAGGCTCAATGCAGGTGTTACGCGCTCATACACCCATTTACGACTGCCGTCTGCGGCATCGATACCGAAAATACGGTTATCACCCGTGCGCGCAATGACAAAGCCATCAAAGTATCGTGGCGCGCTTAAAATTTCGCTGGAAACTTTTGATTTCCACAATTGTTTCCCATTCACATCATAAGCAAGTACGTTGCCTCTGTTCGTACCTACCAGCACCAAGCCACCGCCGGTGCCAACGCCACCGCTAATCGGCTCGCCTGTATCGATACGCCAGACTTGGTGACCATTGGTAGCATCTAATTTAACAAGCTCGCCTTTAGCATTAGCTCCATAAATCGCGCCCGCCTCTAAAGCTGGCGTGTAATCATAGCGCGCGGTTTCGCCAATCTGGCTAGACCAATCTACCCTGGCAACATGAGTTGGTTTGATCTCTTCCAATTCTGCTGGGGGATTAGGTGGCTCGCGGCCAAAGACTCTATCGGCAAAATCTTGTCGCAACTCGGTAAGCATGCTGCATCCTGCTAGCAATAACAAGCTAGCAACGATACAAGCACGAAGTGAAAACTGGTTGAGCATGAGGTACTGCTTAGCCGCCGAGTGATTCTAGTTTTTGCTGTGTGAACTGATGCATCCTGCCCCCGGCATCCAAATTCATCAGTGCGTTTTCGTAAGCTTTTTTGGCTTCTGTTTGCTTGCCTTGCGCCAGATAAATATCTCCCTGCAAGTCAGATTTTAGACCTTCGTAGCCTTTGTCCAATTCAGCAGCCAATACTTTTTGCGCACCATCAAAATCTTTTTCTTCCAGTAGGATCGAAGCCAATTGCAAACTGGCAATAGCTCTCACAGCGTCTTCCTTTGCATTTGATACTGCCCACTCGAGTTGCGATTTAGCGCTCTTGCTATCATTTGCGGCAAAATTATTTTTTGCGGCAAATATTGCAGCACGACCAGCATAGGGTGTTCCTGAGTAGTTTTCTATCAAATTGGCGGATTGCTTTTTAATGTCGCTAATTTTACTTGCGTCTAATTGCACCAAACTTTGAAATAGCTCTGAAGCCTCAACTGCTTTCTTTTGCTGAAAAAATTGGTAACCTTGCCATGCTACATAAGCTAATAAAGCTGCAAATACCAAGTTGGTAGCAAGTTTCCCGTTCTTCTTCCACCATGCCCTAAATTCGTCTAACTGCTCTTGCTCTTCTAAATCTAATGCCATAATTTAATCCTAAAAATCCTATTCTAAAAATTCTTTCCTACTTAAGTTCAGGCTGCTTTACGACCTGGAATTGCGTTTAATAACTGCTGTGTGTAAGGTTGCTGTGGTGCGCTATAAATATCACTTACTTTACCCTGCTCCACAATTTTACCTTGATTCATGACCACGACTTCATCTGCGATGTGACGCACCACACGCAAATCGTGTGTAATAAAAATATAGCTTAAACCCATTTCTTGTTGCAGCTCTTTCAATAACAACAAAATTTGTGCTTGTACCGAAACATCTAATGCCGAAACCGGTTCATCACACACTACTATTTTTGGCTCCAACACCAGTGCACGTGCGATACCAATGCGTTGGCGTTGACCTCCTGAAAACTGGTGCGGATATTTTTGTGCATCCTCCACACTTAACCCGACACGCTTCAATATTTGGTGCACTTTTTGCAAACGCTCAGCCGCACTGCCAAGGCCATGAATCAACAGACCCTCACCAACAATCTCGGCAACCGTCATTCTTGGGTTAAGCGATGCAAACGGATCTTGAAAAACCATTTGTATATGTTTGCGCACAGCACGTAATGCTTGGCCATGCAATTTGGTGATGTCTTGCCCTTGAAACAAAACTTCGCCGCTTTCGAAAGGGTGCAATTGTAACAGACAACGCGCCAAGGTGGATTTACCACTGCCAGATTCACCAACGATTGCGAGTGTCGAACCGGCTTTAAGGGTGACACTTACATCATCCAATGCTTTAACTTTCATGCTGCCAAAGCCAAAGCGGCCGCTGCGCTGCGTATATGTTTTAACTAAATGGTTAGCTTGTAAAATAATCTCTGTCATGCCGTTGCCTTGTTTTCCAACCACGCATAATCAATCGGCTTAAGCTGTTTTTTGCCTTCAACATCCGGTACACAGGCTAACAATGCCCTGGTGTACGGATGTTGTGGCTTGGTAAGTACTTGTTTTTTTGTGCCTGCTTCAACAATTTCGCCCCTAAACATCACTATTACATCATCTGCAATGTCTGCCACCACGCCAAAATCATGCGTGATAAACAACATCGCCATGTTCATACGTGTTTTCAGTTCATCTAACAAATTCAGAATTTGTGCTTGCACCGTCACATCCAGCGCGGTTGTTGGCTCATCGGCAATCAGCAATGCAGGTTCGCAAGCAATGCTCATGGCAATCATCACACGTTGCCGTTGACCACCCGAAAGTTCATCGGGATAACTATTAGCACGCTCAATTGGAATGCCTACCTGTTGCAACAGACTTTCAACACGCAATTTCAAGCCCGAGCCTTTTAAGCCTAAATGTGCTGTCAATGACTCGCCGATTTGGTAACCGACTGTTAGAACCGGATTAAGTGAAGTCATCGGCTCCTGAAAAATCATGCCGATTTTGGCGCCGCGTATTTTTTGCAATGCTCTGTTGTCTAGCCTAGTGATATTGTCACCTTTGAATACAACACTCCCAGAGGCTTGCAGCTGTTGCGAAAGCAAACCCATAATAGTAAGTGCCGTTAAACTTTTACCGCTACCTGATTCACCTACGATGCAGGTCGTTTTGCCAGCAGAAAGTTTGAACGAAACATTTTTGACCAAAAGTCGCGAAGGTGCGTTTTTGGGTGTGACATTTAGATTCTCAACACTTAGAATTTCCGACATATTTATTCGATGTTATAAACAATGGTGACTACCACTCTAGCCATTTTATCGATAGTGGATTTATCGTAAACGCCACCATAACTATTGTCGGCATCCTCATTACCTCCACCTACCGGTAATATATAGAATGCTCCTTGGCTAGCTGATTTCATCACACCCACTTTCACGCCATCTTGTTTCACAAATTCCGTCGCACGCGTGCGCGCATTTTTAGTTGCATCCGCAATTAAAGACATTTTCACTTCTTCTAAGTTGCTTACTAAATAATTAGGTGGCTGTGCAGTTACTGGGTGATTTTCTGCGCGTAAGTTCAATAGATTTTTATTCGCCTGTGTGATTTTTGCCAAATCCTTGCTAGCTACCCGTAAGGTTTGATAGGCATCGTAGCCCTTCTGTACTTGGCGCGGCGTGTCCTTTATGTAAACCTCCTCGTAATGCGGATTCAAACTTTCCACGTCGGCGGTCCAAGTATTTTCCAGCCCTTGTTTCACTAAAAATGCTTCCAGAACTTTCCGTTCTTCCGCTAATGTAGCAAGCGCCTCAGCCTGAGTGGCGCTGGTTGTAGCAACACTAATCGACCATTCCGCATTATCCGCTTTGATTGGCTTCTCTGCCAAACCTTTGACCGTAATGGATTGTTGTCCGGAGACCGCACGCTTGGCTTGTACGCCCAAAATAAAAGCTGCGCTCGCCATGCCTATTGCCAAGAGCAAACCTAAAATCGTCATCGAATTTAAAAAGCTCTTATTCTCAGTCATTTTATTCCCCAATTTTTTTAACAACTTCGTCCAGTTTACACCTGATTTGTTCACCCGCTTGCAGCAATGGTTTTAATGAAACTTCATTCGCAGCCACTTCGTCATCACCCAAAATTGCAGCAAAACGTGCGCCGCTTCTGTCGGCTTTTTTCATTTGCGATTTAAAGCTACCACCGCCTGCGTGCAAAGCCACACTCAAGCCATGATTTCGCAATGTTTCAGCTGCTATGAAAGCTGCCTTTTCTGCTTGTTCTCCCACGTTGACCAAATACACATCGAGCTCATTCTTAGCTGTTGTGCCGTATTCTTGCATCAACAAAAATACACGCTCCAAACCAATAGCAAAGCCGCATGCAGGCGTATTATCGCCGCCCAAACGCTCAACCAAGGTATCGTAACGGCCACCCGCAGCAATCGTGCCTTGTGCGCCTAATTTGGTCGTCACCCATTCAAACACAGTACGGTTATAGTAATCCAAACCGCGTACCAAACGATTGTTAATTTTATATGCCACGGAAGCCGCATCCAGCTTGGCTCGTAGACCATCAAAATGTGCACGAGTCGCATCGCCCAGCACATCCATAAGCTTAGGCGCAGTCTCAATCATGGCTTGCATACGCGGATTTTTACTATCCAAGATACGCAAGGGATTTGTATGCAAACGACGTTTTGCATCTTCATCTAATAAATCTGCATGTTGCTCAAAATAAGCAATCAGCGTTTTACGATATTCGGCACGCTCATCAGAGTCGCCAATACTATTGATTTGCAGCTCAACGTCCTTGATGCCTAAAGCCTGCCAAAGTCTCGCCAGCATAATGATTTGTTCGGCATCCACATCGGGGCCATCAAAACCAAACGCTTCTACACCAATTTGATGAAACTGTCTCTGGCGGCCTTTTTGCACGTTTTCATGCCGAAACATCGCACCGTTATACCACAACCTTTGTGGGCCGTTATAAGTCAAACTATGCTCTATCACCGCCCGCACACAGCCCGCTGTTCCTTCCGGACGCAGGGTAAGTTTGTCGCCATTAAGTGCGTCTTCCCATGCATACATTTCTTTTTCGACAATATCGGTATGCTCACCGACACTACGTACGAATAAGTCCGTCGTTTCCACGATTGGCATACGAATATTGTTGTATCCATACTGCGACAAAATCTTTCTTGTCGTGTCTTCCAACTGAAACCATAGCGGGGTTGCTTCTGGCAGGATGTCGTAAAAACCTTTAATCGATTGAATCTTTTGTGCCATTTAATTAACTGCTTGAATTGAAATTGTTTTAGTTTTTGACCTTAGTTGTTGGCGTAACTTGCCACCTTCAGCGTAATTCTTCTGCACATAGTCTTCGACAATCGACTGAAACTCCTGCGCAATCCTGTCACCTTTTAGTGTGACAGTCTTTTCACCATCTACAAATACAGGGGCAACGGGCGTTTCACCCGTACCGGGCAAGCTAATGCCGATATTTGCAAGTTTGGACTCTCCGGGCCCATTCACTACGCAACCCATCACAGCCACACTCATATTTTCCACGCCAGGATACTCGCTTCGCCAAATTGGCATCTGGGTACGCAGGTAACTCTGTATCTGCATCGCAAGTTCTTGGAAATAGGTACTGGTAGTACGTCCGCAGCCTGGACACGCCGTAACCAAAGGCGTAAAGGATCGAATGCCCATGGTTTGCAAAATTTCCTGCGCGACGACAACTTCTTTCGTACGCGACTCGTTTGGCTCTGGAGTAAGTGATACCCTAATCGTATCGCCAATGCCTTCTTGCAAAAGCAAAGATAAAGCGGCAGTGGAGGCAACGATGCCTTTAGAACCCATGCCTGCTTCGGTCAATCCCAAGTGCAGTGGATAATCACAGCGCGCGCCCAAATCACGATATACCGTGACCAGATCCTGCACATTACTCACTTTACAGGAAATAATAATCTGATTCGCGTCCAAACCAATACTTACTGCTTGATGCGCACTTTCCAGCGCTGATTGAATCAAAGCTTCACGCATCAATGCATCTGAAGATAACGGTTCAGCCAGTTTGGCATTCTCATCCATCATTTGCGCCATTTTGGCTTGGTCCAAACTGCCCCAATTGACACCGATACGGACTGACTTCTGATATTTAATTGCAGCTTCGATCATAAAAGCAAACTGCTCATCGCGCTTGCTACCCTTGCCCACGTTGCCCGGGTTAATACGATACTTAGCTAGCGCCTGTGCGCAATCCGGGTAAGTATTTAGTAGTTTGTGACCATTGTAGTGAAAATCGCCAACCAAAGGCACGTCGCAGCCCATTGCATCAAGACCCGCGCGAATATTGGCTACCTGAGCCGCCGCTTCTGGCGAATTGACAGTGATGCGTACCACTTCAGAGCCGGCTTGCCAAAGCTCATATACTTGCGCAATAGTAGCTTTGGCATCTGCCGTGTCAGTGTTGGTCATGCTTTGCACGACAACCGAAGCAGGCGTTGTACCATACAAACCACCGCCCACTGGCACTCTGCCTATCATCACTTGCCTCGTAGGCCTACGAATATAACTGTTCATGCTGATGTGGTTTAGTCTATTTTTACACGCGCAACATTAGTACGAGTGTGTGGTGCCAACTCAACCTGTTTGCCGTTTACCGTTAGCGTCGCACCTAATGCGTTGCCAACCACTACACTCAGCGGCGGCTTGGCTTCTATCATCTCGCGGTTTCCTGCAAAAAGTATTCTGTTATAAATCTCATTACCATTAGCATCCGTCACGCTTACCCAAGTTTCCTGACTGGCATTAAACTCTAATCTGGATTTACCATTAATGGGCTCGGGGTTACTAGATTCCACAGTGGTTAATTCAGCTCGAGTAGCTGCTGACTGGTCTGCGGGTGCTTGCACAGGAGGTTGTGGAGCAAGGGGTGAGCCACTCGGCGCAGTTTCAGGTACCGTCGCTACCGAATTAGTAGTTGCAGTCTCTTGAGTCGGAGTCTGCGCGTTCGCCGCTCCACCTTCGGGCAAAGTCAATTGTGTCACCGTTTGGTCTGCTGACCGCTCAGCGGCCGGCAGAGCTGCCTCCGGCAATGGCTCAGTCACTTCACCGGGCAACGGCAGCTCTGCAGTTGGCGTTACGGGATTGGGTTTTTGCACATAGCTCTCGTAAAAAAGCCAAGCACCTAAACATAAAATCACCGCCAACCCGAGCAGCACATAACGTATGGGGCCTGGCTTTTCGTATTCCGTAACTTTCATATTAACGCTTGAATGCAAGGTGAAAGATTGAGGTGCTTTTTCAGGCACAATCACGTTATAGGCATCCAGCAATGGTTCCGTGGGAATCTTAAGTAATTTAGCGTAATTACGAATAAACCCTTTTACAATCGTTGCCTCTGGTAGTGCAGCGAAATTATCTGCCTCTAATGCCTCGATTTGTTTGCTACTCAACCTTAATCGACTTGCAATTTCCTGTGTAGTCAAACCGAGTTTCTCACGATTTGTACGCAATGCACCGCCACAGCGTGAGCGATATTCCACATCGAAACTATTCGGACCAGTATCTTCTTCTGACGGCACCGCATTACGCGACGGCGCAGCCTTTTTTACTTGCTCAGTTTTATTGTCTGCAGTTTTTTTAGCCTTACGCACCATATCAGCACCTTAGTCCAGAGCGTTCTCAGAAATTGTAAGTTTATTTGCCATTCAATAGTAATCTGGTTTGCTCGGAATTTGGATATTGCCGACGCAATTGCAATGCATAGCTTGCCTCAAGATCCTTATCTCCAAGAATTCTTTCTATCTTAATACCCAGCCATAAAGCTTCTGCCGTTGGAGAAGCTATTAACGCATTTTGCAAAGTTGTTTTAGCGGCACTTACATCACCCCGACGAAATTGAATATCTGCCAATTGATAAGCTGCAGAATGCGTAAGCGGTTCTAATTGCAGCGCTTTAATCAAGTAAATCTCAGCGTTTTTTGTATCATTCTTGCGATCCGAACAAATCCCAGCATTAGCATAAGCTAGGTTTGGCGTGGCATATAGCGGGGTTCTGGCCGCCTCTAGAAATTGGACAATCGACTCATCATAACGCTTGCGTGAACACAAAAACGTACCATAGTTATTGCGAGACTCCGCGCTAGTAGGCTGCAGTTGAATAGCCGTTTTAAAACTGGCTTCAGCTGCCGCATCCTCGCCTAAAGCCGCTTGTACCAGACCCTTCCCAGTGTAAGCCAATGCGTATTTAGGAGAAATTTCTATAGCTTGCAAGAATTCATCCAAAGCTATATCCAGCTTATTTTGCTGAAAATAAGCTGCGCCTAAATCCGTATGTGCACGCGCCCTATCAGTAACAGGATCTTTAATATTTGACCCTGTGCCTTTTGGCGACTCAGTCGCACACGAGACAAGCGAAGCAACCACGATAAATACACATAAAAAATTAATCTTTGAAATCATGCAACGGCCTCTATATGAATTTGTCTTTTTAAAGTGCGCTTGGTTTTATCTAGCACCTTGCCCGCCAGCTGACCGCAGGCAGCATCAATATCCTCGCCTCTGGTCTTACGGACCGTCACCACGTAACCTGCGTTCATTAAAATATCACGAAACACGCGAATATGCGATGGCTTCGAGGTTTCATAACCGCTATCGGGGAAGGGGTTGAATGGAATTAAGTTGAATTTGCATGGCACGTTTTTAACTATGTCCAGTAGCTGATGTGCGTGCTCTACCGTGTCATTGACACCATCCAACATCACATACTCAAAAGTCACAAAATCGCGCGGCGCTTTTACCAGATAACGCTCACAAGCCGCCATAAGGTCTTTAATCGGATATTTCTTATTGATCGGCACCAGCACATCACGCAACGCGTCATTAGGCGCATGTAAAGAAACTGCCAATGCCACCGGGCAGTCTTCCTTCAGCTTATCCATCGCATTCACAAGTCCACTGGTAGAGAGTGTTACACGACGGCGACTTAAGCCATAAGCGCTATCATCCAGCATAATCTGCATGGCAGTAACGACGTTATCATAATTAGCAAGCGGTTCACCCATGCCCATCATTACTACGTTACTGATAATGCGCTCACTTGGAGGCAGCATGTTATAACCATCCGCCTGTCTTAATGAATGATTTGCGACCCATAGCTGGCCGATAATTTCTGCCACACTTAAATTGCGATTGAACCCCTGACGTCCTGTGCTGCAAAATGTGCATTCCAGCGCGCAACCTACTTGGCTGGAAATGCATAAAGTTCCTCTGTCATCCTCAGGAATAAACACGGTTTCGATGCTGTTTGCAGTATCCGTGCCTATCAGCCATTTACGCGTTCCGTCATCGGACACTTGCTCAAGTTGTACTGTAGGTGGCGTTATTTCAGCTTCAATTTGCAACTTTTCGCGCAACGTCTTCGCAATATCTGTCATCCGGGTAAAGTCATTTACGCCAAAATGATGCATCCAGCGCATCAATTGTTTGGCACGAAACGGCTTCTCGCCGAGACCTACAAAATATTCGGCGAGTTGCGGTTGATTGAAATTGAGCAGATTTTGCAAAGCGCAAGTTATCCGAAGAAGTATTTGATCTCGATCGCAGCGTTTTCTAAAGAATCGCTACCATGTACTGCATTTGCATCGATACTTTCGGCAAAGTCAGCACGAATGGTGCCTGCAGCAGCCTCTTTAGGGTTAGTCGCACCCATTAGTTCACGGTTTTTCAACACTGCGTTTTCGCCTTCCAATGCTTGAATCATCACCGGACCGGAAGTCATGAATTTAACCAAATCATTAAAAAATGGACGGGCCTTGTGCACTGCATAAAAACCTTCTGCTTCAGCCTTGCTTAGGTGCGCCATTTTCGCAGCAACAACTTTTAAACCTGCATTTTCAAAACGTGTATAAATTTTACCAATCAAGTTTTTAGCAACTGCATCAGGCTTGATAATGGAAAGGGTACGTTCTACTGCCATGTTAACTCCTCAAAAAAATATAAATTA
>Ga0315912_10001892_pt1 | contig 23818 bp, 18 predicted proteins | sample VfabasoilMG_FD_204469 | JGI IMG/M metagenome (GOLD analysis project Ga0315912, IMG submission 204469) | Garden soil microbial communities collected in Santa Monica, California, United States - V. faba soil | ecosystem: Environmental > Terrestrial > Soil > Garden | place: USA: California... | reverse complement strand
GTATGCCCGCAACTCACGCCCAGCTGTTGCTCGACACGAGATACAAGCGCCTCACCGCCCATCGACTGGCAAGCCTCGGCGCGACACATCTTGATCACGTTGCGCCCGGGCAGCTCCTGCCGGAAGTCGTGGTAGAAGGTGACGACCCCGTGCACTTCGGCGCGCGTGAGATTCAACTCGCTGGCGATCACCCGCACGGCCTCGGGCGGGACGCATCCAAGCGCGTCCTGCACCGCGTGCAGGATCGGCAGCATCGGGCCGTCCTCGTCTTTCAGTCGCGCGACGATTGCGTAGACGATATCGGTGGCGGCGGAAACCGCTTCGGTGGTCACAGGGCGACTCGTTCCTGGCCGGCGTAGATGTTGAAGCTGCCGTCGCGGACGAAGCCAAGCAACGTCACGCCCGATTCGCGCGCCAGTTCCACGGCGAGGCTCGACGGCGCTGACACGGCGGCGACGATCGGGATGCCGGCGACCACAGCTTTCTGAACGATCTCGAACGACGTGCGTCCGCTGACGAACAGCACGCGATCGCTCAACGGAATGCCACCCGTCGTCAACGCGGCGCCGACGACCTTGTCAACGGCGTTATGGCGTCCGACATCTTCAGCCGTGTGCAGCAGCCGTCCGTGGCAATCGAAGAGACCCGCTGCATGCAGCCCACCGGTTCGAGCGAATGTTTCTTGTGAGGCGCGCAGCAGATGCGGGAGCCCATCGACAACCGTGCGCGTCACGCGCGCCGAGCCGTTGATGCGATGGACGCCGGCCATCAGGTCATCGATCGATTGTCTTCCGCAGACGCCGCACGACGAGTTCGAGGTGACGTGTCTGCGACCGCTCATTGCCTGATGCGCGCGCAGCGCCGCATCACCGTTGAGCCACACCGACAGGATGTTCGAAGAGTCGCGCCCGTCCTGGTCGGTGCAGTAGCGCATCGCGGAGATGTCGGACGACGAGCGCACGATTTGTTCAGAGAGCAGGAAGCCGGTCGCGAGGTCACGGTCTGCACCGGGCGTTCGCATGATCACGACGAAGCGCTCGCCCCCGAGCCGCAGTTCGAGCGGCTCTTCGGCAGCAGCGACGTCTGAGGTGGGCAGGCCGGCATCGGCACCCACCCTGACGACATCAACTTCCTGGACTTCGGGGTTCATCGACAGTTCACGAGCATCGCGCACGAAAGTGCGCCGGTCCAATCGCTTGATCTGATTGCTCGATAGAGAGGGTCGATTAAGGATGCGAACTGTGCCAGCCTGCGGTCTGCCGTAGTGTTTGTGACAAGCATACTTGACACTAACGAATTGATATGACAAGTTTGATGTGCATTTTGAAAAGTAAACATATCAAACGCGTGAGGCACTCTCATGAAGGCCAAGCCTCTCGTAACCGTCGGTCGGCTGGTGTTCTGGCTCGCGCCGATCGTCATCGTCGCGGGCTTCTTCGCTATCTGGTGGTTGAAGCAGCGGAATCCCGCGGTCGCCTCAATCCTCGGCCCGGTGGTAGGGATCTCTCTGATGGTCTACACCACCTTCATGACGTCGCGGCAGCAACGGCGCCTCGACGAGGTTCAGATCGCGAGCCAGGGCTTCGCCAATGCCAATGGCCTCGTCTACGGAGCGGTGATCACCGTGTTGCTGCTCATGCTGCCGCCCGTCAGGAATTGGCTGGTCGATCTGGTGAACGTGCAGAGCACCGGGTCGCCGGATATCACCGATCGCCGAGCAGTGGGCCTTGCGTATGTCTACGGCGTCAGCCTGGTCGTCGGTATGCAGGCGCTGCTTGGTCTCGTCGCTGCCGCAGTGTGGTGGCGGCGCATGGGAGGAATGAGAGAAAGGTCATAACGCGGACGTTGACATGAAGAATCGCATCCGCGTGCTCCGCGCAGAGAAGAACTGGAGCCAGGCTGAACTCGCAGACCGCGTGCGCGTCTCGCGCAATTCGATCAACGCGATCGAGAACGGCCGGTTCGATCCATCGTTGCCTCTCGCCTTCCGCATCGCCGACGCATTCGCGCTCAGCGTCGAGGAAGTGTTCGACAAAACGGATTCCGGAGTGGCGCCGACGTAGGCGCTATTTCCGTCGAGACTTCACGGGCGGCTCGACCTCTTTCGCGCACTCGAAGGCCGCAACGACGAGCGGCGAAATTGGATCGCGATCGACAGCCACGAGGCCGACGTTGTGCTCGACCAGTGGGTCGGTGAGCGGGACGGCGCGGACATCGGAGATTGGGCCAAGGACGTCCAGGAAGTACTCAGGGATGATGCTAGCCAGGCCCATCAGCCGGACGTTCGCGCACAGGTTGATCACCGAATTCGTTTCGAGCCTCGGTATCGGCGCGCTGTTCGCTTCGCGGAACGCACGGTCGATGATGCGCCGGTTCTGCATGTCGGACGTCAGCAGGCAGATCGGTTGCCTGGCGGCGTCGGCCCAGCTCACCGAGGGTGCATTTGCCAGTTCGTGATCGGTGCGCACGAGCAGGCAATACCGCTCCATGTAGATCGCTTCGGAGCGCATCCCTTCGATTGGCTCGTTATCGAGATAGGTAAGCCCGACATCGATCGAAAAATCCTCGAGATGACGCAGGATTTCAATCGAGCTCTGCGACAGGATCGTCAGCTCGATGTCGGGATGCCGGGCTTGAATCGCCTTCGTCATCAAGGCGGCCATCGGAAGGGCCGACGGGATCACTCCCACCGATAAATGTCCGGTCAGGGTCCCTGACGAATTTCGCAGCGTTGCGATCTCCTGCTGGAGCGACGTCCAGTTGTCGAGGATCGCATTCGCCCACTTGAGAACCCGTTCGCCATCGGGGGTGAGCCCATGAAATCGCTGGCCACGCTCCACGATCGGGACGCCAAGCTCCTGTTCGAGCTGTCGGATGCGGCCCGACAGAGTCGGCTGGCTTACATGGCACGCCTGAGCCGCCCGGGTGAAATGCTTCTCGCGGGCAAGGGCAATCAGGTACTGAAGCTGACGGATATCCATACTCAACCAAGCCTAAGGGACCACAATTTCATCCCCCTTTCAAATAGAGTTCGTCAGCTGGCACCCGATCGTGCCGCGATAGATATCGGCGATGATGCGATAGAGAGGGCCGATGAGGCCGCCGGGACTTGGGTAGAATTTTGCGGGTCCAGGTAGAGTGTCATCGAGGGCAATGAACATGAGAGATGCGAACGTGCTGCGCACCCCAGGCATCTTGCTGACGATCTTCTTCGCGAGCCAGACGTCCGCGCTGGCGCAGAGCGCAACGCCTCTCCCTTCAACGGCCTGTTCGAGTCTGCAGGGCATGTCGATTCCCGCGTCGGCGATCGGTCTGCCCACGAGCGGCGCCGTCGTGCAGACCGCGATACTTGTATCAGCGACAGAAAAGGACAATGCGAACGGCGACTTCTGCAAAGTCACCGGCATCGTGAAGCCGCAGAGCTCGACATCGCCGAACCTGGAGTTTGAGGTCAACTTGCCTGCGGCATGGAATCGTCGCGTGCTGCAGATGGGTGGCGGCGGTTACAACGGTTCGCTCGTCACCGGGCTCGGAGGCTTCACACTGCAGCCGGCCAACGTGGCCAATCCGTTGAAGCAAGGCTACGTGACTGTCGGCACCGATGGCGGCCACAAGTCGCCGCCCGGGTTCGATGGCAGTTTCGGCGTGGACGATGAGGCGCTGCGGAACTTCGGGAAGGAGTCGGTGAAGAAAGGGCACGACGCCGCGATGGCCGTGATCAAGAAGGCGTACGGCCGCGCTCCCGAGCGCTCGTATTTCATCGGTGGATCGCAAGGTGGTCACGAGGCGCTCGACGCTGCCGCGCGCTATCCCGATGACTTCGACGGTGTCGTTGCGCACTACCCGGCGTACAACGTCACGCTGCTGCATCTTGGATCGCTGAACGCCGGCCGCGCGGTCTACGACGGTGGTGGTGCGGCGTGGCTCAGCCCGGCAAAGACGAAGCTGATCACAGACGCGGTGTATGCGAAATGCGATGACCTCGATGGCGTGAAGGACGGCACGATCGGGAATGTGAAGGCGTGCAACGCTGCGTTCGATGTCAAGACACTGCGATGCGCGAATGGCACTGACAGCGGCGACACGTGTCTGTCGGATGCGCAGCTTGGCGCAGTGGCGAAGATCGCCTCGGACTACAAGCCAGGCTTCGCGGTTGCCGGCATGGACACGTTCCCGCGGTGGCCGCTGCTCGAAGGCGCACTCTTCCGCGAGCGATCGAATTGGGGGCAGGTGCCGCAGCCATCGAACCCGCTGTCGGGCAAAGAGCCGCTGCTCTACACCGCAGGAGACCAGACGGCCAAGTTCATCATCAGCCGTAACCCGAAGCTCGACACGATGGCGTTCGATCCCAAGCAATATCAGTCGCGCATTGCGACGGTTGCGTCGATGATGGATGTCACCGACGTGAGCCTCGAGAAGTTCAAGGCGAAAGGCGGCAAGATCATCCTCACGCACGGCACCGCAGACGACTTCATCACGCCGCACAACACGGAGCTGTACTACCAGAGGCAGATGAAGCAGTTCGGCAAGGCCGGCCTCGACAGCTTCGTCCGCTTCTACATGATCCCCGGCTTCGGTCACGGCTTTGGTCCGTTCAACGCGAAGATCGACAGCCTTGCGGCGTTGCAGGCATGGGTCGAGAAGGGGCAGGCGCCATCGGGTCTCACGGCGGTCGATGGCAACCCCAATGCGAATCGGTCGCGTCCGCTGTGCGAGTGGCCGGCATTTCCGAAATTTGCCGGTGCGCCCGGCAGCGAGAGCAGCGCCACCAGCTTCACGTGCGTAGCACCGTAAGCGACGCGGTCGCTGATATCCCCGCCGCTCAGGCAGCGGCGCGCGTCCCGTATGTGACGTGCGTCGTGATCGGGCTTGGCGGCCTTTTTTCCGGCGTCACGGGGCCGCTGCTCAGCGCATTCGTTCCCGTCCTCGTGCAGCAGGCACTTGGCGATCGCCGATCGCTCATCGGCGCAATCATGGCGATCGACAACATCCTGCTCCTGCTGCTGGTCCCATGGGCGGGTGCTGCCTCCGACCGCGCCAACGCGCGCGGCCGCGGCCGTGTTGGTCTCGTGATCGGCGGTTACCTTCTTGCCTCGGCCGGGATGGCGCTGATGGTGTCGCCTGTGGCTGCGGGAGCGACAGGCCTGATCGCGATGATGGTGGTGCTCTACACAGGCATCAACGTGCAGCGCTCGCCGTTTCAGGCCCTGGTGGCGGACGCCGTGCCTTCACAATTTCGATCGCTCGCTACCGGCTCGGTCACGTTCCAGATGTGCGTGGGCGCGATCGTCTTCCTGATGCTCGGACAACTGCTCGGCATGCGGCCTGCGTTTCTGATCGCGTCCGGCACCGTGCTCGTGATTGCCGCGGCGGTTGCCATGACGATCCGCACGCCGGCATTGGTGTCGTCGAGCGCCAGTGAAGCAAGCTTCCGCTCGCTGTTCGATGCCGCCTGGTCGGCCATTCGTGGCGCGGTTCCCGGCATGCGCGCGATTTTTCTCGCGACGTTCCTGCTGCAGCTCACGTTCCAGACCTTCACGACCTGGTCCTCGCTGCACGTCATCGAGCGATTTGGTCTACCGCCGGAAGACGCGGCCATGGGCATGATTGCCTGGGCCCTCGGTGGGGTGATCGGTGCGCTGCCGGCCGGCCTGATCGGAAGACGCATCGGCCGGCGCAACGCGATGCTGCTCGGGTTCGCATTGATGGCGGTGTCACTGCTCGCAGTGGATCGCGTGACGACGCTCGGTCAAGCCCTCCCGCTCATCGCGTTCGCTTCGGCATGTTGGACGCTCCCAACCGTGAGCGCGTATCCACTCTTCGTCGAACCGGTGGCTGCGGAGCATCGCGGTGTGCTCTCGGCGATGTTTCTGCTCTGCATGGCGCTTGGCGGAGGCATCGGGGACCCGCTCAATGGCGCATTGTTCGATCTCACGGGAGGCTACCGTCCCCTCTTTCGCATGATGGCCACATACACAGCGCTGGCGTTTCTGGCGGTGCTGTTCGTGCCGCGCGGGACGGGAGAAGCGGGGAGCGTGACACGATGATCCTCACAAGCGACGTGATTCGGCGCGAGATCGAGGCGGGGCGAGTAGTCATCGAGCCCTTCTTCGATGGCCAGGTGGGGCCGGCGTCGATCGACCTGCATCTCGGCGACGAGATCCGCGTCATGCACGCCGGGCACGAGCCCGTACCGGTGACTGATGACGTGGACTACCGGACGATCACCGAGGTGCGCTCGCTCGCGACACCCTATCCGCTGGCACCCGGCGAGACCATTCACGGCATCACCCGCGAGCGGATCACGCTTCCCGGTGACATCGGCGGATGGCTCGAGGGCCGCAGCCGGTTCGCGCGCCTGGGCCTCATGATTCACGTCACCTCGGGTTTCGTACAGCCGGGTGTCGCGAGTCGCCAGGTGCTCGAGATGTCCAACGTGTCCGGACGGACGCTCCTCATTCATGCAGGAGTGCGGCTCCTTCAAATCGTGCTGCAGCGCTGCGAGGGTAGCGCCGTTTACCAAGGACGCTTCGCGCGCCAGGACAATCTGTAGCTCACGCCGTTAGAGTAGGGAAGCAGGAGACGTCAATGCGCAACCTGGCAATTGGTCTGGTTCTTGGTGTCCTTCTCGGTGCCGCGTCGTCGTCGCTCATTGCGCAGCGGAGCGCCGAGTCGTATCCCGACTCCGTGACCGCTGACCCGAAGCACTACTCGGTGTCGTTCGAGAACGACGTGGCGCGATTCATTCGCGTGCGCTACGGCCCGGGCGAGAAGTCACCGATGCACCGGCACCTTCCGGGGTGTGTGGTCTATCTCACCGATCAGACGATGAACTTCACCGTCCCCGATGGCAGCACGGATAAAGACTCGGTCGAGGCTGGCGCACTCGGATGCGGCGATGGCAACGTCCACGCCGCGGAGAACCTCGAGGGCGAAGCGGAGTTCATCATCATCGAGTTCAAGGACCGCAAGACGTTTCGCAACAAGTAGGTGGCGAAGGGCCGGTTGGCGCAGGCCCCTATTCCACGCGCATTGCGACGGCCGGATCGACACGCGAGATCCGCCGGGCAGGCAGGTAACTCGCCAGCAGCGTCGCCGTCATCAGCAGAAGCGCGACGCCGACGTAGGTGAGCGGATCGACGGGGCTCACGTCGAAGAGCAACGACGTCATCACGCGCGCGAGACCCGCGGCCACGCCCAGGCCGATCCCGATGCCGATGCCGGTCAGGATCAGCCCATGGCGGAGGAACATCCGACGAACCTCCCGCTGTTGCGCGCCGAGCGTGAGCCGGATACCGATTTCACGCGTGCGCCGCATGGCGGCGTACGCCACGACTCCGTAGATGCCGACGAGGCCGAGCACCAGCGCCATGACGGCAGCGATGCCCAGCATCACGAGGGCAAACGACGTTCGCGTCATCGATGCGTCGTACACCTCCTGCATCGTCAGTACGAGCGACACGGGTACACCACCGTTGACCGCAGTCAGGCGTTGCCTGATTGCATCAATGAGCGCCTCGCTGCCGGCACGCGGGCTCTGCACCAGAAACACCACCCGGCGCGGGGCGTCTGACGCTGCTGGCCCGGTGAAGCTTGCGACGTGCGACGGCCAGTACGCGATTGGCGGCGGAGGCATGTGCACCCCGTCCTCGCGCACGTCCTCGACGACGCCGATCACCTCGCGCCACGACGCGTTCGGATCGGGACGAACCCGCTGACCCAACGCAGCCTCCGGCGAGCCCCATTGTTCGATCGCCACATTCTTCGACACGATGGCGACGAGCCTCAATCTGTCGAGATCGTCCCAGGTGTACTCACGGCCAGCGATGACGTGCGTGCCCGACGTCTTGAAGTAGCCGGGGGAGACGTACTTGAACATGCGGAGCCAACGGTTTCTTTGCACCTCTGTTGAATCGCGCTCGGATATGAGCGGCATGCGGGTCGACCCGAAGCCAGCCGGCAGAAGATTTCCCATCGGCATCGCGTTGGTCAGGGCGACCGCTGTGACGCCAGGAATCGTCGCAAGCTCCTTCAGCATTGCCTGATGGATCTGTGCGGTTTGATCCGGTGTCGCCGCCACCGACGGGGGAATCGTCACGCCGACCGTCTGCAATTGATTGATGTCGAAGCCCGGCACGACGCCGCGGAGCGCGAGGAACGTGCGAATCATCAGCCCCGAGCTCACGAGCAGCACGAGCGCCAGCGCCACCTGCGCGACGACCAGGACGTTGCGGGTTCGAAGGCGCTCGCGGCTGTCGCTGGTGCCGCGGCTGCCAGCGAGGATCCCGGAGAGTCGTCGTCCCGCGTACCTGAACGCCGGAATCAGTCCGAATAGAACTCCCGACAAGATCGACACGAGCAGGGCGAACGCGAGGACGCGCCCGTCGATCGTGATCTCCTGCAGACGTGGGAGCGTGTCGGGGCCGATCGCTTTGAGCAGGCGCACACCGGCGTACGCGATTCCGGTCCCGATGGCGCCACCGATCAGCGCAAGAACGACGCTTTCGAGCAGCCATTCCCGGATCAGCCGGCCGCGACCGGCGCCGAGCGCCGTGCGCACGGCGAACTCCTGCTGACGCCCCTCCGCGCGTACGAGCACCAGGTTCGCGACGTTCGCGCACGCGATCAGCATCACGATGCCGATCGTCGCCATCAGCAGCCACAGCACGTTCGCGACACCTCCGACGATGCTGTCCTTGAGCGGGTTCGCGACGCTTGTGAAGCGCCAGCTGTCGAACGGACGCGGGTCACGTCCATACCCGGGCGGCATCGGCCACGACCCGCCCCAGAGATACGCGAGGCGTCCGAGATCCGCATCGGCCTGCGCAAGGGTGACGCCGGGCTTCAGCCTCGCCACCATCTGGTACTGGAAGAAGACGAGCGTCAGCGTGCTGCGCTCGAACCACAGTGGGACGAGCGCCTCCGGGTCAATCGTGACGACGCGGAAATCGCGCGGCATGACGCCGATGACTTTCAGCGGACGGTTGCTCGTCAGGGTCCGGCCGATCACGGAGGGGTCGCCCCCGAACTTCCGCTGCCAGTAGCCCCACCCGAGGATGACCGCGTCAGCCCCGCCGGCGTGAAAGTCCGCGTCGGTGAAAGCGCGTCCCAACATCGGTGGTACGCGCAGCGCTTCGAGCACACCGCTGCTCACAGAGACGCCACGGATCTGTTCTGAACCGTCCGCGGAAGCAACGGTGAGCGGGAAGGGCTGGAAGACACCCAGGCTCTGGAAAGATTTGTTGTTCTCCGCGTAGGTGACGTACATCGACGCGGACTCGGGCATGTCCTGAATGCCCCCACTCTGGCCGGGCGCGCCTGGCGCGCCGGGCGCACGCGTCAGCACGCTGATGAGCGACTCAGGCTCAGGGTAGGGCAGCGGGTTGATCAGGACGCCGTTCACGACGCTGAACACGGCCGTATTCGCGCCGATGGCGAGCGCGAGGGTAAGCAGCACCGAGAGCGTAAATGTGGGATTCCGGCGCAGCCCTCGAACCGCTTGACGCAAATGAAGAGTCAGTAGCGATTGCATGTGAGTGACTCTTAGACGGCGCCAGGGGGACGCAGGTTGGTGGTGTCAGGGCACGACTCGGAACGCGATCAATGTGCGAGCCGAACCGGTGCTCTGATTCGCGATCAGCTCGAGCAGATAGTCGCCGGTGGTGAGCGGAGCGAGCGTCAGAGTCGCGCTTTGTGATTTCGAGCCATCTGCTTCCTCTCGCACCGACGTCGGAACGGGAACCGGCAGCACCTTGCCGGCTCGATCGAGCAGACGTGCCGAGGATTCCGCTGAGTCCGAGGCCGCTACGGCGATTCGCAGCGTTTCCGATCGGCGGAAGCGCAGATCGGCGGTGGCGATCTCGCGGTTGCCCGTGCCCGGTCCGCGTTTGAAGACAAGAAAGCCGGCGCCGTCTGAAGTCGCGGGCACGGTCACGCGGAGCGAGTCCGTGGCCGTCGAGCCTTGCGAGGCGGCCTTCGCGCGGACGCGCAATTCGTAGTCGCCGGGTGGCAGCGCGCGAGGCCCGACGGTCCACTGCGTGCTGAGCGATGCGGGCTGCATGGCCAGGTGTGTCGATGCCACGGTTGCACCGGATGCATCGATGAGCGCGGCATCGGCCTCGGCACCCTTGACCCAGTCGCCAGTGCGCCCGATCTCGATGACCGTTGTGATCGTCCGCGTAGTGGCCGACGCAGGGCCTACCGCCGCGTGCAGTCGGAGCGGTGTCTCCCGCGTGAGCACGCCGAGCGATGCCAGCGCAGCCGAGACCGCCTGCGCCTCTGCGGCGCCCGCGGCAGTTCCCGACGATTCGAGTGGTGCGGGAGGCGCTGCGCTCGAGGCTGCCAGATAGCCGCGGCGCGCGCGAATCTGTACGCCTGGGCGTGTCGCGCGCACGCTGATCGCGTGGAATCGGCCATCAAGCTTGCCGGTCGAGTAGTAACCGAGCAGATAGTAGGCGCTGAGGTCGGCCGTCATGCGCCTGAGGCCGAACGCGAAATCGTTAGTGGCCGTGACTGCCACGCCGTCAGTCTGTTCAGCCATCACGTGAAGCGAGGTGCTGCGCTCGGCGAGGCGTGCTCGTTCTTCTTCAGGGCGCAGCACCGGGTTCTGTCCGACACCCGCGACGGGGACGATGTCATCGTCGAACGGGACGATGCCGCGCGGATCGATGGGATAGAACGAGACGTTGGCGCGATTGGCCTGATCGAGGATCTGCCGGAAGCGTAAATCGTGATCGAGCGAGGCGAGCCTGAGGCGATCGGTCTCGCACGTATCGGCGCGCGGAGTCTCGGCGGTGGGCTCGGTCGTCAGACGGCCGGTCCGCGGATCGATCGCGATCGGTGCGACCGTTGGTACCGTACCGCGAATCGCTCGACGGAGGTTGTCGTTGGGGCGATACAACCGCCAGCCGTTCGTAATGGTAATGACGGCCTTCCGCTCTTCGCGTGCGTCGCGCAGGTAGGTGGCGAGCGACTCGAGCGAGTCGAGCGTCTGTGCCTCGCGGCGTCTGAGGATCATCTCCTGCGCGATCCCGCGATCGGGGGCGTTCTGGTCCGCCCGTTCTTGAATGCCCGGATAGCAATCGGCATAGCGGCGCTCGACCGGGTCCCTTGCGACGTCGTCGCGGGCGCCCCAGGGGTTATTGAGCGCACTCTCGATGGTCGCGATTTGCCGCGTGAAAGTGAGCGCGCGCAGGGAGATGCCCGGCATCACGACGGCAAGAAGATCGTCGGGGCCGAGGAGGTTCCTGAGTGCATCGGTCAGCGGCTTCGCGATCCGGATCGACGCCGTGCGATCGACGTGCATGACGTCGAGGAAAAGGATGAAGACGCGGGCGCGGGGATCGGTCGCGGCCTGACGGCTTTCTTCCGGCGTGCGCGGATCGGACCGGGCCGTTGGCAGTGCACCCCCACGAATGCGCACGGTGGCGAACTGTTCGATTCTCTGAGGTACTCGATCTTCGAGCAGTTCGAACTCGTCACGCCGCAGATCGTCGATCGGCACGCCGTCTTTCGTCGTCGCGTACGCGTCCACGCGCACGTAGTTCGCTTCGGTGCGAAAGGTTGGCTGCGGCTGGTCCTGTGAAGCGATTCGTGTGGGAGCGCCCACGATCGCCGAGGCGATCATGATGGCGGCAGACGCGAGAAGGCGTCGCCCTCCAGTCAGGCGTGTGGACATCCGGAACGGACTCCGCTCGACGAAAGCAGGCAGGCTGGCGAGCGCAGTCTATCACCGCGACGCTGCTACAATTCGCGAAATGCAGAAGCAGCTCGCGTGTGGCCTCGTCATGGTTCTCGCGTTACTCGGCACGACTGCCGGGGCACAGAAACCGGCGCGTGCCGCCTCTCCACCGTTGCCGCCGCTGCCGGTCACGCTCTTCACTTCGGAGTTCCCGGTGCGTGTGACGGCGGTCGCCACCGGGCTGTCGCATCCGTGGAGCCTGGCATTTCTCCCAGAGGGTGCAATGCTCGTGACCGAGCGAAGCGGACGGTTGCGCCTCATTCGCCACGGCGTCCTCGATCCGAAGCCAGTCGAGGGTGTGCCCACGGTCTACGATGGGCGACTGGCCGGCCTGCTCGACATCGCTCTGCACCCGAAGTTTCGCGAGAACCAACTGCTGTATCTGAGCTACTCGAAGGTCCGGGCGGACAAGCGATCCACCACCGTGCTGGCACGCGCGCGATGGACTGGTACGGCGCTGGCGGATCTCAAGGAGATTTTCGTCGCCAACACGTGGAGCGCGTCGGAAACCAACTTCGGCGGGCGCATCGCCTTCGATGGTGACGGCTTCCTCTTTCTCACCGTCGGCGAGCGGCAGGAGCAGAACCGCGCGCAAGATCCTGGCGATCACAGCGGCAAGATGATCCGTCTCAAAGACGATGGCAGCGTGCCGGCGGACAACCCGTTTGTGGGCCGCGCCGGCTACATGCCGGAGATTTACTCGCTCGGTCACCGCAGCCCTCAGGGGCTGACGGTTCATCCGACGACCGGGGCGATCTGGGAAACCGAGCACGGGCCGCTTGGCGGTGACGAGATCAACATCGTCAAACCCGGGCGCAACTACGGCTGGCCACTCGTTACGTTCGGACGGGACTACGACGGCACCGCCGTCAGCGAGACCACGTCGCGACCGGATCTCGAGCCGCCGTTCATCTACTTCGTTCCGTCACTTGCCACGTCAGGCATCACGTTCTACACGGGAGACCGATTCCCGGAGTGGAAGGGCAACGCGTTCATCGGCGCGATGGTCGAGGGCCGCACGAGCGGCACCGGCCACGTTCGTCGCATCACGTTCAACGAGAAGGGGCAGCCAATTCAGCGGGAGCCGATCCTGGCCGAGTTGCATCAGCGCATTCGTGACGTGCGCCAGGGACCGGACGGCTATCTCTACGTGCTGACCGACGAAGACGCGGGCGCCGTGCTGCGAGTGGAGCCCGCGCAGTAGTCCCGGGTGTTCGAGTAGAGGCGGGTCTTCAGACCCGCCTGAATCGGACACGCGAGAATCCTCTCGATTGGGAGTTGGGAGTTGGAAGTTGGGAGTTGTCGTCACATCTCAGCTTTTTGCTTCGATCAGCTTCACCATCGCCCAGAGCGCCTGGTTCGCCGGCGTCTTGATGCCGAGGGCCCTACCGCGCTTCACGACGTGCCCGTTCAGGTAATCGATCTCGGTCGGCTTGCCGCGCAAGATGTCCTGCGCGGTCGATGAATACTGCTGAGGGATCGCCTCCACGATGCCCCGCACGGTCGCATCCACATCACCGGGCACGTGAATCCCTTCGGCTTTTGCGACGGCCAGGCACTCGTCGACGACATCGCGCATCACGTCCCGGACGCCGGGGGAGGGAACCATTTCTCCGTACGGCTTGCGCGAGATCGCAGAGATCGCGTTGTATGCGCAGTTCACGATCAGTTTGAGCCACAGGTTGCCACGCACGTTGTCGGAGACTTGTGTCGGGATCGATGCCGCTTCGAGGATCTGCGGCAGGTCGGGGATGTGGCGGATCGGGTCGATGACCAGCCGGCCGCTGCCATGGTGCTTGACGTGGCCGGGCCCGCGCATTTCGGCGCCGAGGAAGACGACTGCTGCCGCGACTTCAGGCTCTGTGAGGAAGGCGCCCAGCCGCTGGTCGTTGTCGCACCCGTTCTGCACGCAGAGCACCACTGTGTCCGTGCCGACGTACGGCTTGATGTCGTGGCCGGCACGTTCGGTATCGCCCGACTTCACCGTGAACAACACGAGCTGCGCCCCCTTCACGGCAGCGGGATCGCTGCTTGCCTCGAGGCGCACATGTGCATCGAAGGTCGTCGTGTCCATGTGCAGCCCGTCACGATTGATCGCGTCGACGTGCTGAGGGCGTGCGATGAGCGTCACGTCGTGCCCGCCACGCGCGAGCATGCCGCCAAAGTAGCAGCCGACCGCGCCCGCACCCATGACCGCAATGGAGAGCCTGGAATCCATTCCGGTATTCTGGCGCATCAATGAAAGAATCGCGTGATGGCGTACGTGGACCTCTCTCACGATCCCGCCGCCGTGGGACGCATCTTTGTGTCTCTCGGCCTGGCGCAGGCGCATGAGGACGTGAGTGCGGTGCCACTTGCAGGCGGCATCTCGTCCGGCATCTACCGGGTTGACCTCCGCTCCGGCTCGTATTGCGTCAAGCAGGCGCTGCCACAGCTCAAGGTCGCGCAGGAGTGGAAGGTTCCGGTCGAACGTGCCTTTGCGGAGATTGACTACCTCCGCACGGTCGGCGACATCGTCCCTGGCCATGTGCCGCGCGTGATCGGGCAGGACACTGAGACCAAGAGCTTCGTCATCGAGTTTCTCGGACCCGAGTTTCAGAACTGGAAGACGCAATTGCTCGCGGGAGCGATCGATGCACAGACAGCGACGAAAGCCGGCGACATGCTGGGTCGAATCCATTCTGCAACCGCCGATCGATCAGACATCGCCACGCGGTTTGCGACTGACGACACCTTCTACGCCATCCGGTTGGAGCCCTACCTCGTTGAGGCTTCGCGCCGCCATCCGGAACTCGCGGAGCGGCTCCTGATGTTGGTCACTCGCACGGCTCAGACGAAGCGCGTCCTCGTGCATGGGGACTTGAGCCCGAAGAATATCCTCGTGGGGCCGCACGGGCCGGTGCTCATCGACGCGGAGTGCGCCTGGTTCGGCGATCCGGCCTTCGACATGGCGTTCTGCCTGAACCACTTCCTTCTGAAGGCGGCCCACCTGCCGAATCATTCACAACCGCTGATGTCCTGCTTTTCCGCGATGACGCGGGCCTACTTCGCACATGTTGACTGGGAGTCGAAGGGTGAGCTCGAAGCGCGTACGTCGTCGTTGCTGCCGGGCCTGACGCTCGCACGTGTAGACGGGAGGTCGCCGGTCGAATATCTCACCGGCCGGGCGCGTGACCGCGTGCGCGATCTGGCGATCAAACTGCTGCATGACTCGCCGACGTCGCTCGACGCGATCGCGATGAGCTGGGGCAGGGAGCTGCGGTCATGAAGATCAGGCAGGTGATCACCCGACGCATCTGGGACTCGCGCGGGCGTCCGACGGTGGAAGTCGAGGTCGTCTGCGAGGACGGCACGAGCGGCCGGGGCATCGCCCCGGCCGGTGCGTCGCGTGGCACGCGGGAAGCGGTCGAACTGCGTGATGGCGGCGAGCGCTTTCAGGGGCTCGATGTGCGGAAGGCCATCGCGGGTATCGAGCGCGAAATCGCACCGGCACTTGTCGGCCGCGACACGACCGAACAGGCGAGTATCGACGCGACGCTCATCGCTCTTGACGGCACGCCGAACAGGTCGCGCCTTGGTGGCAACGCGTTGATCGCGACCTCGCTCGCCGTGCTGCATGCGGCAGCTGCCACTCAGCACGCTGCACTGTGGCAGTACCTCGCCGAGGGAAGCAGCGCGACTCTGCCCTTGCCGCAAATCCAGATCTTCGGTGGCGGTGCGCACGCCGGACGACGCGTAGACGTGCAGGACTTCATGGTGGTGGCCACTGGAGCGCAGTCGTTCTCGCAGGCGTTGGACATGACGGCCGAGGTCTATCGTTGCGCGGGGGAGTTGCTCGGCGAGCGTGGGCCGTTGGCGGGCGTTGCCGATGAGGGCGGCTGGTGGCCGACATTCGCACGCAACGAGGATGCACTCGATGCGCTGGTTCGAGCGATTGAGCGCGCGAGGCTCGTGCCTGGCGATGACGTCTCGATCGCGCTGGACATCGCCGCCTCCCAGTTTGGCGGCAACGGCCGGTACCGCCTTGCGCTGGAGGAGCAGGAACTCGACTCGGATGCACTGTGCGAACGGCTCGTGCACTGGATCGGCAAGTACCCGATCGTTTCAATCGAAGACCCGCTGGCGGAAGACGACGAACGCGGTCTCGTCGCGTTCACACGTGCCGTGGGCGACACGATCCAGATCGTCGGCGACGACTATCTGGTGACCAACGCGGATCGCGTGACGCATGCGGCGTCCGTGGGTGCCTGCAACTGCGTGCTGGTGAAGCCGAATCAAGCGGGCACGGTCACCGAGACGCGGGCCGCTCTCGATGCGGCACAGCAGGCCGGCTACAACACGATCGTGTCTGCGCGCTCGGGCGAAACCGAAGACGTCGCGATTGTGCACCTCGCGACGGGTTGGAACGCCGGCCAGCTCAAGGTCGGCTCCTTCGCTCGCAGTGAGCGGATGGCAAAGTGGAACGAGGCCCTGCGGATTGAATCGCGATCGGGCCTGCCCTTTGCCGGTGGCGCGGCCCTGCGTCGCCCATGAAAACCCGTCGCAGCGTGACCTCTCATCACCTTTCAGGTCGAACGCCGGCGGATCGCGACAGAGACTTGAACTACACTCTCGCCTGGCGCCATGCTGACCCTTGCTTACCTCACCCTCGCAGTGCTCGGTGTCGGCTACATCGTGGTAGCGACAGCCCTGGGACATTTCGGTGGCGACAGCGGCCACGGCCACGACGCCACAGCCGGCCACGACGGCGTCCCGGACTTCCACTTCCCGTTCTTTTCACCGCTCGCGCTCGCCACGCTCTTCGCCTCGTTCGGAGGTTTCGGCCTGGCGGCACTCTTCGGCCTGCGCGTCAACGAAGGCGCCAGTGTGGCGATCGCCGGCCCGGCAGCCGTGGCCACCGCCTACGGTGTGACCTACCTGGCTTTTCGCATCATCGCCGCCTCGCGGGGATCGAGCCAGATTCGTATGAACCAGATTGTCGGCGCGGCCGGCGAAGTGACCGTGCCCATCCCGGAAAACGGGATCGGTGAGGCGACGGTGATGATCGGCGCCGAGCGGTTTTCGGCCCCTGCGCGGGACGGCCATGGCAAGAGCATTCCACGCGGATCGGCAGTGACCGTGTTGCGCATGGCGGGCACCACGATGGTCGTGATGCGCCGTAACGCACCAGAGGACGTCTGATGTTTTCCGATCTCGGAATCGGTGTCGTACTCGCAATCGCTGGACTCGGTGTCGTCGTCGTTGCCGCCACCGGTTACGTGCTCGCCTACATGATGTTCCTGCGGAAGGCCGGCCCGAACGAGGTGCTGGTCGTGTCCGGGCGCGGCAAGGTGAAGTTCATCACCGGCGGCGCAGACATGGTGGTTCCCCTCTTCCACACCTGGAACCGGTTGTCGTTGGAGGTCATGACACTCGACGTCACGACGCCGGAGGTCTATACGTCGCAAGGTGTGCCGGTCATCGTGGACGGCGTGGCCCAGATCAAGATCAAGAAGGACGAAGCGTCGCTCCATTCCGCCGCCGAGCGCTTCCTCGGCAAACCGCCAGACGAAATCGCGCGGATTGCGCTGGAGACCGTGCAGGGGCACCTGCGAGCGATTCTCGGCACGCTCTCGGTCGAAGACATTTACAAGAACCGCGATCAGTTCGCACAGAAAGTCCAGGAGATCTCGGCCGGCGATCTTGCGAACATGGGCCTGGGCATCGACTCGTTCACCATCCGCGACATCCGCGACAGCCACGGGTACCTGGAGGCGCTTGGCAAGCCGCGCATCGCCGAGGTCAAGCGCGACGCGGCGATCGCAGAAGCCGTGGCGCTGAAAGAGGCCGCCATCGCGCAGGCTGACGCGGAGCGCGAAACGCGTCAGCGGCAGGCCGAAGCGCAGCGTCTTGCGAAAGAGGCGGAGGCATCGCGCGACGCCGCGGTGGCCGAAGCCACGGCCGCAAAGACGCGGCGAGAGGCTGAGGCTGGTGCCAGTGCCCACAAGGCGGCCGAAGTGGCGAACTTCCAGGCAGCCGAGGCCATTGCCGAGCAACAGCGCCTTGCCAACATCAAGAAGGCCGAGGCCGAGATGGCGTACGAGCTGCAAAAGAAGACCATGGAGATTCAGGTCCAGCAGCAGGAAATCCAGCGGCGCGAACGCGAGCTCGACGCCACCATCAAGCGCGCTGCCGATGCCAAGCGATACGAGATCGAGACGCTCGCCGAGGCCGAGCGCCGGCGCATCGAGATGGCCGCCGCCGCCGAGAAGTCGAAGCTGACAACCGTTGCCGACGGCGAGCGCGCCCGCGGCATCGCGGCTGCCGATGTCGTGAAGGCGCAGGGTCTTGCCGAAGCCGAAGCCCAGCGCGCACGCGGGCTGGCGGAAGCGCAGGTTCGAGAGGCTCAGGGCCTCGCGGAAGCCGAGGCGAGGAAGGCACAGGGTATCGCCGATGCCACTGCCATGGAGAAGAAAGCCGAAGCCTGGCAGAAGTACAACGAGGCAGCCATCATGCAGATCCTGGCGCCGATCCTGCCGGAGATCGCCCGCGCCGTGGCCGAGCCGCTGTCTCGGATCGATCGCATCACTATGGTGAACACTGGTAACGGGCAGGACCCAGGCATGTCCCGCATCACTGGCGAGGTGGCCAAAGTCATCGCGACCATGCCGGCGGTGGTCGAGTCGCTCACCGGGGTCAAGATCAGCCAGCTTGTCGAGTCGATGCGTGGAGCCGGACAGGTGTCCGGCGACGTCGTCGTGCCGCCGCCCACGAACGGCGACGCTGATCCGCCTGCGCGCACGTCGAAGGGCAAGAATCCAGCGACGTAGCTATTTCGCGGCCGTCGCGCCCACAGAGTGCGTCAGGCCTCTGTCGGTCGACGACCTGGCCCGAACAGGCGGAACTTCGACAGCCACGCGCTGAGGCGCTTGTTCGCGATCGACTGTTCCAGCGCATCGAGCTTGACGTAGGCCGCGGGCACGAGCAGCAGCGTCAGAAACAGGCACAGTGACTGCGCGCCGACGATCGTGATGGCGATCGCCGAGCGTTGCGCGCCGCCGATGCCGATGCCGAGCGCCGTCGGAATCAGTCCAAAGATGATCGCCAGCGTGGTCATCAGGATCGGGCGAAGTCGTGTGCGGCACGCGTCCAGGATCGCCTGATCGCGCGGCACGCCCTGCGCTCGCAGCACGTTGGTGTAGTCCACCTGGAGAATCGAGTTCTTCTTCACGATCCCGAACAGGAGCAGGATCCCGAGCGCACTCCACAGGTTTAGCGTGCGGCCCGTCGCCCAGATCGTGAAGAGCGCGAACGGAATCGACAGCGGCAGCACTGTCATGATGACGAGCGGCTGCACGAAGCTCTCGAACTGCGCCGCGAGCACCATGTAGACGAAGATGCTCGCCAGCGCGATCGCCAATATCAGGTTGTCGGTGGTCTCATCGAGATTCTGCGTCTGTCCGCGCATCTGGAAGCTGTAGCCCGGCGGCAGCTTGACCTCGTTGATGATGCGGCGAAGATCGGCGGAAGATTCGCTGAGTGCATGGTCGGGAGCGGTGTCGGCGTTCAGGTTGATTGAATACTGCCGGTTCGAGCGCGTGATTCGAGTGGGGCCGAACCCTCGCTCCAGCCGCGCGATGTTGTCGATGCGGACCGGCTGGCCCGTCGTCGAGGTCACTGTGAGCTTGCCCACCATGTCGATGTCATTGCGCTGGCTCTCCAGCACGCGAATCGTCACCGGGTACTGTTCACCGGCCTCGCGATACGTCGTGATCTCATCGTCGCCGGCCACCATCAGCCGGAGCGAGGTGCCGATCGTCGCCATGCGCACGCCCAGGTCGGCCGCGCGCGACCGATCCACGGCCACCTGTACCTCGGGGCTGGCGTCGCTGTAGTCGGATTTCGCATCGACGAGGCTCGGCGTCTTCTTGGCCTCTTCGACGATCTTCTGCGAGTACTGGTAGAGCGTGCCGAGATCGGGACCGAGCAGCGCGGCCTGAAGCCCGAAGTTGCCGCCGCCGCCAAGCGGATTCCGCCCCACGATGCTCGCGGCGAATGCCGGATGGCGCGCCAGCACGCGACGAATCTGCGTCGTGATTTCCGCCTGCGTCACGTTCCGCTCGTTCGACGGCTCGAGATAGAAGAGCAGGTGGAAGTGGGTGTAGCGATCGGCGCCAGCGATGTAGGCCAACTGCGCGACACCTTCGATCTGGCCGACCTCTTTCACCAGCTCACGAGCGATTTCCGCCGTGCCCTCGATCGACGTGCCCTGAGGCGTATCGGCATGCACGGTGATCTCGTTCATGTCCTCGGCCGGCACGAACGTCCTGCCCACCATCCGATTGAGCGGGAACGCGAGCGCGACCAATGCCGCCGAGATGCCGATGATCCGCATCGGGTGGGCGAGCGTCCATCGCAATGACGCACTGTACCAGTGGTCGAGTGCACGGAACAGGCGATGGTGCTTCGTGTCTTCGACTCCGCCGCCCGTGTGCCCCTTCGTGAGCCAGCGTGAGCTCAGCATCGGCGTCAGCGTGAAGCTGACGACCATCGACACCAGGATCGAGAACGCCATCGTCCAGCCGAAGGGATAAATGAAGCGCCGCGCGTAGCCGGTCATGAAGGCCACCGGCAGGAAGATGACGATGAGTGACAGCGTGGTCGCCATCACCGGCAGGGCCACTTCACGCGTGCCCTGGATCGCGGCATCGAATGGCGAGCGCCCCTTCTCTTCGATGTAACGGAAGATGTTCTCCAGCACCACGATCGCATCGTCGATCACGATGCCGACGGCGAGGGTGAGGGCGAGCAGCGTCATGTTGTTGAGCGTGAAATCCATGGCACGCATCAACGTGAACGTCGCGATGATCGAGGCCGGAATGGCGACGGACGCGATGATGACGGCACGCAGGTTCCTGATGAAGAAGAGCACCACCAGCGACGCGAGCAGGCTGCCCCAGATCAGGTGTTCCTCCAGCGACAGGATAGAGGCGTAGATGAAGTCCGAGTCGTCGGTCGTAATCGTGAGCGTGACGTCTGGCGGCAGCGTCTTGCGAACGGTGTCGAGCCGCCGCTTGATGCCTTCGATCACCTTGATGGTGTTCTCGCCTGATGCTCGACGGATCTCGAGCTGCACGGCTGGTTGCCCATCGGAGGTGAAGAGCGAGGTTGAAATCTTCTTGACCCCATCCTCGGCATATCCGATATCGGACACGCGGAGTGGCACGCCATTCACCGTTGCGACGATGATGTCGTTGAACTGTCCGGTGGCCTCGACGCGGCCCAGCGTGCGCAGGCCCACTTCCCATTTGCCTTGCTCGAGCGTGCCGCCGGGAATTTCGACGTTCTCTTGTCGAACGGCATTCACGACCTGGTCGATCGACAACCCGTGCGCATTCAGCTTCTCGACGTCGACGACGATGTGAATTTCGCGAGAGCGATCGCCGCCCATCGTCACGGCGCCAACACCGTCCACCGATTCGAGCGCGCGCATCACCTGCTTGTCGGCGATCTCGGTGAGCGTGCGGAGGCTGGCGCTCGTGCTCGAGAGCATGATGCTCATGATCGGCTCGGCGTCTGGGTCCTGCTTCTGAATGACCGGGGGAAGCGTCTCAGGTGGCACCGCCCGCATGGCGCCGGCGACCTTTTCGCGGACGGCGTTGGCCGCGTCCTCGAGGTCGCGCTCCAGGACGAACTGGACCTGGATGTTGGCCGCACCGCCGGTGTTGACCGTCGCCCGCATCTGATCGATGCCGGCGATGCCGCTGATGGCGTTCTCCATCGGCATGATGACCGACGACGTCATCTCGTCAGGTGAGGCGCCCGGCAGCCGCAGCTGCACGTTGACCTGGGCGGGGTCGGCTTTCGGGAAGAGATCGACGCCGAGGTCGCGGAAGGAGAACAGGCCGAGCACGACGAGCGACATCACCAGCATCGTCGCGAACACCGGCCGGCGGACGCAGAGCTCTGAAAGCATGACTATTCTCCGTCGACAGCGATCTTCATTCCGTCGGTGAGCGTATCGACGTCCGTCACCACCACGCGATCCGCAGTGTTCAATCCAGCGAGGATCTCCATGCGGTCGCCGACGCGGTCTCCGGTCTTGAGCTCGCGCGCATTCAGCTTGTCGCCGTCGATGGCGAACGCCCGATAGACACCGTAGCGGTACTGCATGGCGCCGTACGGGATCGTCATCACCTGTTCGACCAGCGATGTCTCGAGCCGTACGCGCGCGAACGTGCCCGGCTTGAGCAGCGCCTCTTGATTGGGGGCGAGCGCCTCAAAGGCGAACGTGCGCGTTTGCGTGTTCACCGCGGGGCTGATGCGCGACACAGTGGCCGTGAAACTCTTGTCCGGGAAGGCATCGACGCGTAACGTGAGCGGTTGTCCCACCTTGATCCATGGCGCCATCCGCTCGGGGATCTCGGAGAGGAGCTTCAGCGGATCGACGCGCACGACGGTCATGACCGGCATCTGCGCTTTCACCAGCTCGCCGAGCGAGACCATTCGCTGCTGGACGTAACCGGCGAACGGCGCGCGGATCGACGCATCCTCGAGGTGCCGCTCGGCCAGTTTCATCGCGGCGGCCGACGCGTCGATGTCGGCCTGAAGGTTCTTCGCTTCCTGCAGCGCGGCATCGTAGGCGACCGTCTTCAGGCGCAGCCCTGTGTCTGCGTCGTCGAGTGCCTGTTGCGCGATGAGTTGACGTCTGTGGAGCTCGGTTGCGCGCTCGAAGGCCTGTTTGGCTTGAGCTAGTTCGGCGCCGGCTCGCCTGACCTCGGGTGTGTCCTCGATGCGCGGCAAGTGCTCCGCGTCGGAGGCGCCGTATCTCGTGAGCGAGCGCGCGTGCGCCGCGCGCGACTGGTCGAGGCTGTATTGCAGCTTCTCACGATCCAGTTCGACCAGTGCTTGCCCCGCCGCGACTCGGTCGCCAAGATCCGCCATGACGCGACGCACCACGCCGTCAACCTCGGACGACACCGTGACCTGGTCTTCAGCGGCCAGCGTCCCGACCACTTCGAGAGTGCGTCGAACCGACTCCTGACGCACCGTGTCGGTCTTCACGGACCTGAGGGTCTCTTTCGCACCACGGGCCTGTTCGGCGCTCGAGTCTGCACATCCCGATGCAACGGCGGCCACGGTACAGAGCATGGCCAGTATGAGGACACCCTTACGCATAAGACTCTGATTTTAGTGCGAGATCGAGCCCGTGTCGGCTCAACCGTGATCTCGAGCGCCGGGCAACAAACAGGCGGATTTACTTGGCTGTCGGCAGGTAGATCGAATCGGCAAGCCCGTTGACGATCGTGCCCATGTCGACGTCATCGCCGTTCGAGAGCGCAATCAGCGTCACCCCCGTCTCCGGGAAACGTACGTAGTGCGACGCAAAGCCGGGAATCCCGCCGCCGTGCCAGACGCGCCGTTGACCACTCCATGAGTCCACGTGCCAGCCGAAGCCATAGTTGGCGGGCGCACCGTCGTTCAGTTGAAACGACGTCCACATCTGCCGGCGTGTCGATTCGGTGAGGAGCCGATCGGTCAGTAACAACGCTTCCCATTTCGCCAGATCGAGGACGGTTGAGAGAAACGCGCCGCTTGGCCGAAGCGTGGTCCAGTTGTCTGCGGCACTGGAGTTGTCCTTGCCGCCGTAGCCCCTCGCACGATCCGCGATGCGTATTTTCGTATTCGTTGGCAGCGTCGCCGTCATGCCTGCTGGCGTGAAGACGCGCGCGCTCAGAAATTCGTCCCACGACTGTCCGGATGCGATGCGGATGATCTCGGCGATGGCGTAGTAGCCCAGATTCGAGTACTCCCACTTGTCGCCGGGCATGAAGCGCAAGGGTATGGCATATGACGCCTTGATGACGTCGGCATCGCTCTGTGTCTTGAAGGGATCGAATCCGGGCGACTCGCGGACGAGGCCCGACGTGTGTGTCAGAAGATGGCGAATGGTGATCGCTGCCCACGCGGGTGGCGTGTCGTCGAGGTAATGGCTGATCGGGTCGTCGAGCTCGACTCGGCCGTCCTGCACGAGCAGCATCATTCCCGTGGCAATGAACTGCTTGCTCACGGATCCGTTGTAAACCGTGTCTGCGTGTG